>Ga0334722_10000017_pt1 | contig 252396 bp, 176 predicted proteins | sample C3_bottom_MG_FD_207210 | JGI IMG/M metagenome (GOLD analysis project Ga0334722, IMG submission 207210) | Sediment microbial communities from Yellowstone Lake, YNP, Wyoming, USA - C3_bottom | ecosystem: Environmental > Aquatic > Freshwater > Lake > Sediment | place: USA: Wyoming | collected... | reverse complement strand
CTATCAAAGAGCGATTGCAGCGCGTTTCAGCGGCCATCCGACGTTGGAGCAGTCTCCAATGGCCGATTATACGGTTTGCAGCGTTTTATGCTGCGTGACTTCTTACGAGACCATCAATATTGGATGCCGGGTTACTTATAGTCAAGAACTTGTTAGATTTGGAAAATGGATATGACACTACTTGAAGCAGCACTGAACAGCTCGCAGTGCGTGATAAGTGTGATGGGTGCACATGCCGGTGAAGGCGTTGATGCAATCTTTCATAGAAAAATTGTCGATATCGAACTAACTGGCAAAACCTTCTGGCTCATGAAGTCGCCCAAAGCACGTCCTCCGCAAGTGCAGGAGCTTTGCAAAACTAATACTGCATACACAATGTTTATTGAACCAGCGACCAAGGGCGGCGCTCGGGCCACAACGGCCGATGATGTTTCAAGGGAATACTCTTCTGATAAAGAGTTTTGGTATCGCCTTCCTGACGGTATAGGCCCTGTTACTGGGAAATTGGATACCAGTGCAGCTGCCCTTGTTTTTGACATGCTGACAACTGCCGTTAGTGAAACGTTGGACTTGTGGGCTTATGGTGATTTACTAGATGCGCAAAAGCCACTAAAATTTATCCTTGGTTGTTCTACAGTCTGTGCTGTCCGAAAGGATATGTCTGCGCACCCCGGAAGGATAAAATCGCGTTATCGTAAGATTGTTGCGGTAGCACGATTTGCTCAACCATATTGTGTGTGGCTTCGATGAATCGCCGTCAGTCGGTCGGGTAGAACGTAGTGAAACCCGACGATGATTCTAACGAGGCGGGTCGAGACCGCCGCGAAAACCACGCGGCTCACCCGCGCGTTAAATGTCCCATCCTGTTTCTCCGCCTTCACATATCATGAGAAAGCACACAAGCGGACGAGTAGCTATCCTTATGGGGGAGCAAAAATGATCAACTTGGTAATCGTATTTCTCCTTATTATTAGCGCTGCAACTCAGGCTTATGCTGAATTCTATGAATATCAAGATGCAAATGGAAACATCATTATGACCGACAATCCGGGTAATTTGACGGAAAGTCAAAGGTCGAAAATGAAGACAATTAGGCAGCCACAAGCTGAACAGGTATCACCACCGCCATCTGAGAATAAACGATCACATCAAGATGAGAAGGTCAACAAACAGAATTATTCTCCGGGAGCCGGCGCGGACAAGTTGTTTCCCGATTTACATTCTTCTAATCCGGCTGTCCGAGAACATGCTGCACGAGAACTTGGAAAAACGCGCAATTTCGATGGCATACGGGAAGCGTTGAAGGACCCTGAGCCCAAAGTGCGCCGGGCCGCAATATCACAGCTCTCCCTTGAATCTCCCTCAAGCGGTTATGAGCGAATAGACCAGAAGGCAATGGCTATCATCATTCAATGCCTGAAAGACAGCGATGCAGGTGTAAAATCTGATGCTTTGAATCGCCTCAGAGACAATGAAACAAGCAGGGAGTTCCAAGCTGTCCTCGCCCCAGCCATGTGCGCTTCGCTTTCGGAGCTTCTGAATGACCCGGACAAGCATGTGAAACAGCTTGCAGAAATTATTCACAAAGGATGCAAGCCACAAGAGTCTCCAAAGACCGCTGGTGTAATTTATAAAAGAGGCATGCAGCATATTTACTCGAAGCAGTTTGAACAGGGAATTGCTCTGATCAGCGACGCTGCTGATAAGTTTGAACAGAAGTATGCGACATCGCCTGCCGATTTCAGAAGCAGCGAAAACCTGTTGCCCAGAGCCAGAACGATTCTTGCCGATTATTACCGATGGAGGCTCAAAGACTATCGAAAGGCAGCCGCAGAGTACCGCAAATTGATCTCCGTCCTCGAGAAGGTCGGACAGGATGGATCAATGGTAAGCGCGTATTATTTGATGCTCGGCGAAATCTATGAGAAAGATGTGCGCGACTATACGTCCGCATTGTCCTGCTACGAATCAGCGCTCCGGGCTTTAAACTCGCCAACTGGTGCCAATAAGAATCCATCTGACACGTATCTCAAGTGGGTCAAAGAATCAGTACGGTTTACTATCGAACGAATGAATATAAAACTGAACAGGCAGAAAGAGTTTTCATCAAGAATAATAAGATACCCCAACCTGGATTTCCGGTATTTTGTTTTCGCCGCATCCGCACCAGGCCTGACACCGCCTCCCGCCGTTATGTTCGAAGATGAAGACTTTGCGCCTCTTTCCAACTCAGATCTTCCGCCGGTAACTGTATATGAGAATCTCGTCAGCAAGTACACCTGTATACAGCAGGCATTCTCCATGGGTACCTATTTGTTCTATTCTTATATCGAGAAAAAAAGAATGGATGATGCGGATGCGGTATTAAAGTCAATGATCAAATATTGCCCGCGTGACCTCAATATCATGATGTTCCATTTTGAGCTGACGGACGTGTATAGATCCATTAATAAAATAAAATACGATGATCTTAAGAAGCGGGGATCTGATATTGCGGCTCAATTGAACGTATCGATAACAGGGTCAGAAGCCCGCTTTTCCAGTCCAGAAAAAACCTGGCAACATTTTATCAGCGCATTGAAGAATAAAGATGTGAAAACTGCCGTTGAGTGTTTTTCGCCAGAGACTAAACAATCCTACGAAGAAAATTTGAATCAACTGCGGGAGAAGTTGCCTGAGATGGCAGTGGATCTGGCCACGATACATCGTTACCCGTCTGGAACACTACAAGAAGGCGTCGCAAAGTATAGTCTTCTTCGGAAACAGGATGGTAAGGAATATTCCTTTGAAGTTACATTCGGTAATTATGCGGGGGATTGGAAGATAGTAAGCTTTTGAGCAGGAATAAATATTAGAAATTATACAAGTAACGCCGCCTGACTATGGGAAACAATAAAACGTTGTGTCTGAAATTGACTTATTTATATAAGAAGCAATAGTCCACATGAGACACAACCCCTTGGTGTGTCGTGGAAACGCCGACACGACTGCACCGTCGGTTCTAACGGGGCTATTGGCATCCGCGCTTACATCGACTTAAATCAGCTTAACATGGACTGCTTCGACTGACGACGTCGCAGTCATTGGCTACAAAGTTATGCGAAACAGACGCAGCTCGGCACATCAGCAACAACATCCTACTTGAATTTCGGATGTCGGCGCCATGAGCAGCGTATTGTGTTGGCGATGGGCTTGAACATGAATGTTCGTTGAAAGTTTGCGGGCAAAATGATAATATACGGTCACTCAGCGAAAGGAGGCAGCGTATGCGCGTTAAAGACCTTCCCGAAATATCAAAATTAAGCACACCTGAAAAGATACTGCTAGTCGAGGATCTCTGGGACAATATCTCTGCTGATGACTCTTCCATTCCCGTGCCGGATAGCCACAAAGCCGAACTGGACAAACGGCTCAAGCGCTATCAATCTGCACCTGGTACTCTCCTGTCACTTGATGACCTCAAAACGAGAATAGATAAGAGGAAATGACATACACTCTTCGCTTTCTACCTGAAGTCGAAGATGATGCTATCAGCGGCTATTCGTGGTACGAAACGAAATCGCCGGGGCTTGGCGAAGAGTTTCTTCGGATGTTGTATGCCTGTTCCGGTGATATTTCCCGAACCCCACTCCTGTATCCCAAAGTTCACCATGAATTCAGGCGTTGCCTGCTCCGTCGTTTCCCTTACGCCGTCTATTTCACAATCAACAACGAGCAGATTATCATTGCTGGCGTCTTTCACAGCGCCCGTGATCCCCGTGCTATAGGGTCGATGCTGCAAAACCGAAAAACTTGATACGCTAGCGAATCGTTCAACGCCGACCGCTTCGCGGCGTGTGAATTCGTTGTTATGCGACAGCCCACTACCCGAGAGGCCCTGACTAATGACAAACCAACTTTTCTTCTCATGTCTCATGCTTGCTGCAGGCATTGGTATACCAGTTATGGCAGCACTAAGCGCAACTTTGGGCACAAAGTACGGAAGCCCCGCGTTGGCCGCCTCTGTCTTGTTTCTGGTAGCCCTGTCTATTTCGGTTGCTTTCCTTTTCACTGTAGAGGGTGGCCTGAAGCCCTTCCCGAAAACATCGCTGCCGTTCTATTTCTACTTAGGCGGTGTGTTTGTTGCCTTTTACGTTCTCAGTGTCACCTGGGTAGCACCACAATTTGGCGTCGGCAATGCTGTGGCTTTTGTCCTACTAGGCCAGCTCATATCCATGGCGGCCATAGATCAATTCGGCCTGTTGGGTGCTCCGACGCATGCCATCACTTTGCAGAGGGCTATCGGTCTCATTCTAATGTCGGTCGGAGTGTTTTTGGCCGTACGCCGCGGGTAGCATACGCTGAGCGCATAACAAGTCATTCAAGCGGACGGACCCAGGAAAGCATTGCGTTGTGTCTGAAATTGACTTATCCACATGAGACACAACGACACTTTGGTGTTAAAGAGCCGACTTAATAGAATCATGGCAACACCGGAATACAAGTTCATGACTATCCGAAATTGGAACACCACAACAAAGCTATTAAAAATCGCTGAAAGAATGAGACGCCAATTAAGGAGCATATTTGGCTGTTAGTCTTTTGCCCAAAAGGAGGAACAAAAGCTTATGAATGGAAACGTCCAACATATCAACCCGGCGGGCTTGCACAAGAACCCCGCATATACGCAGGCTGTTGTCGTCAGCGGCAATACAACGACTATTTATGTTGGTGGCCAGAATGCGGTGGATTCTTCCGGCAATATCGTCGGCAAGGGTGACATCAGAGCGCAGACGGAAAAGGCGTTAAAGAATCTGGAAACGGCGCTGGAGGCAGGCGGGGCGGAACTCCAACACGTCGTAAAGTGGAACGTCTATATCCTGCATGGCCAATCGGCCCAGGCTGGATTCGAGGCGTTTCAGAAAGTCTGGGGCCAGCGTCCGAATCCGCCCGTTATTACCGGTATTTTTGTCTCGGCATTGGCACACCCCGATTTTCTTGTGGAGATTGATGCCGTTGCCGTGGTTCCCCGGAAGTGAACCGGTTCCAGGCGACCGGCTATGCCCGCACGTGAACCGGGGCGTTAGCCATATTAAGGTTAAACACTATGATAGAAAAGAACATTGACAGCATATTTTCAGATAGGATAACGGATGTTCCCCGATCATTCATACGGGAGATATTAAAAGTCGCGCTCGATCCCGCAGTAATTTCGTTTGCCGGAGGACTGCCCAACAGAGAGCTGTTTCCTGCAGAGGAAATCAAGGCCGCAACTAATAAGGTATTCAGCATCCACGGCAGGGACATCTTTCAGTACAGCAATTCCGAGGGGTATCAAAAGCTGAGAGAATATATTGCGGCACGGTACCTTCAAACGAAACGGATCCATGTTCCGGTCGAGAACATTCTGATTACGAGCGGCTCGCAGCAGGGATTGGATCTGCTGGGCAAGATCCTGCTTAATGACAACGACAGCCTGATCATAGAAGAACCCGGCTATCTGGGCGCTATCCAGGCATTTTCGATCTACAAGCCCAGGTTTCTTCCCATCCGGGTTTTCGAACAAGGCATGGATACTCAGAAACTACGGGACGTGATGATCTCGGAAAAGCCGAAGCTGATGTACACGGTTCCGAACTTTCAGAATCCATCCGGGATCACGTATTCGCGCGAAAACAGGATTGAGGTGTCGGAAATTCTTCAAGGCACCAGCACCATTTTAATTGAAGACGATCCCTACGGCGAATTGAGATTTGAAGGCGAAGCCAAACAGTCGTTCAAGGAATTGCTGCCCGAGAATACGGTGATGCTTGGCTCTTTTTCCAAGACGGTCGTCCCCGGGTTCAGGCTGGGATGGCTCGTTGCTCCGAAGCACATTATGGAGAAACTGATCATTGCAAAGCAGGCAACCGACCTCCATACAAGCCATTTCACGCAGGCGATCATCTATCAATATGTGACCGATAACGATATCGACAAGCACATACAAAAAATCCTAACGGCATATGGCAATCAGTGCCGGGCAATGATCCGAAGCATTCAGAAACATTTTCCACCCGGCGTCACGCATACCACCCCGGAGGGCGGAATGTTTCTCTGGGCTGAACTGCCGAACAAGGCCGCGGCCCTCGATCTGTTCGATTTGTCGGTGAAGGACAAGGTCATTTTCGTGCCGGGCGATCCATTCTATGTCAATAAAACAAGAACGCAAACCCTGCGGCTCAACTTCTCATGTGTGGATGAAGCGACGATAGAGATAGGTATCAGCCGAATGGGCGCTGCCATTCGGAAGCTTTTGCAGCAGAAGGCATAGTTTTAGTGAGCAGGTTCGCTTGGGTCGAGAACGACGCGCATTGGATCCAAAGGGAGATGACATGGATGAATCGCAGCAACAAATTATGGAGACTAAAGCTTCTCGGCCTGCCCTTATTTGGGTAATTACAATTTTCTATTTAATATCCATTGTTTTTACCGCACTATCATTTGTTTTAGTTTATTCTGGCAGAATACCAGTCAACCCAGGGACACAACAGTATCTGGCATCTCTTACAGTTTTTGATCATGTCATGACCGGTATTATAGTCGGACGTAATTTAATAGCGACAATACTGCTCTTCATGCTCCGCAAACAAGCTTTCCATTTGTTCGCCGCTGCGTTCACAATTACCATTCTTTCAACTGTGTATCAATCCGTTGCCAAGGGATGGACACAAGCTCTCGGCGGCTCAGGCGTGATTAGTGCATTGATCGGATATGGAATATCTTTTTCTATAATTATGTATTCATTTCGTTTGAGACAACGAGGCATCTTAAAATAGTCCAACAACCGCGTCCAAGTGACGCGCCAAGAAACGGCGCGTGACCCGCGTCATCCATTCATAGCGATACGCAAGGAGGGTTCAATTGACTACAGAGAAAAGTGTTAAACCAAGGGAGAAGAGTGGTTTAAAGGACACGATGGCGTGGATGCGGCCGCTTGGTCCGGCGATCTTGACCCTGAAAAATCGGGGAGAAGGGAGGCGCAGAGCGGATGAGATGGCCGCATTGGGCGTGCCTGAGCTGGGGCAGGTCCATACGATCCTTTCGGAGACCGAAGAGCTTTGTTCTGCTTATGAACGCCTGCACCCGGAGTATGCCTTCCACTGGCAGCGCGCGATAGAACTGGTCAAGGCGCATGCCCAGGGTACGAGCGTCGGTCTTGACGTGGTGCGAAAATGGGGTTTCGTCAAGGACAAGCATCGTCATGTGGCCCTGCCCGATTGGTGGGAAGGAAAGATGATCGTCCCGCTCGAGTTTATGGATTACAGCCGGCACAAATATTCGGACGAAGATGTGCATGATGCCGGGACGACCCCTGATCGTTTTCATGAGCTGGCCAAGCGGGCTTCAGACCGCGCCTGGATCGGCTATTATCGTGCAAAGGGCTGCCTGAACAGCGGTAATGTGTCGCTGTTGATCAAAGATGTTACCGACACGGCAATCAGGATGAAAATGCTGGTTGAAAAACCGAAGCACGCGCCCACTATCATCTATGTTATCGGGATCTCTGAAGACGAGGTTGCCGCGCTGGCGAGCCCGGACACGTGCGTGATCGGCTTTAACCGGGGCTACTCCCCAATCATTGAAAAAATGGTCCAGAACGGGAGAATAACGCCTCTCGAACCCCTGCATGGCACAGCCGGAGCAGCCGCTCAACTGGTGCATGCAAAGACTCGTGAGCCGTTCCGTGCCGAAGGCGGCAAGGTCTTTATCTGCCCCGGGGAAGTCAACCTGGGATTGCCCGTGCCGGACGCCTCGGGTATCGCCATGACCAATTACACGCTGCACCATAATTCATTCGAGGACCAGGAGATCATGATCCGCGAACTGAACAGGATCGCGCTGCCGACGAAAGCGGGTCGCGCCTGGGTTGCCGGGGAGATGGTCCGCAATCGGCATTTTATTCCGACCATGTTCGGTCCGGTGTCTACCGTTGGTCCCACGCTCTGGGACGCCTGGGCCTCGTTTGCCAATGGCGTGGTCGCGGTGGACTACCATAGAAAGCGTCGTGAGGCATGGGCGGACGAAGGAATCTATCTCCGTTTTACCAACGTTCCGGGATCACTCAACAGCGCACCGAACCTGGTGCACTGGCTTCTCATGCCGCCGACCAAAGTTCTGATCACCGGCTGCTGAACGGATTGGAAGGGAAACGAGACGTTCGCGTAGGAAGTTGCCAATAGTGCGAACCCCTTGAAGGAACAATCCGCAGGTCCTGATGAGCGGATAAATTTATACTTGCAACCAGCCCTATAATCAGATAAATTTATCATCAGAGGAGGCTGACATGAAGATTGATATTGAAAAGGAAGAAGATGGGCGCTGGATTGCCGAAGTATCCGATCTTCCCGGCGTCCTGGCTTATGGCAATACACGTGTCGATGCCATTGCCAAGGTTGAAGCACTCGCTCTACGCGTGATTGCGGATCGGATAGATCATGGTGAGACCATCCCGGAACTCGACGAACTTTTCGCGGTCCCTGCATGAGTCAATGGCCTTCCGCGAAAGCCCGCTCGGTTCTTGCAGCACTCCTTCATATCGGCTGGTCTGTCAAACGAGAGACTGCCGGTTCCCATCGCATTCTTTCACGGCCCGGATGGCCTGATTATGTCTTCGCCTTTCATGATGGAATTGAAATAGGACCGCGTATGCTTACCCGCATTGCGAAGAAGACGGGTCTTCAACCTGCCGATTTATAGGTCAACCGAATTATTCAACGTATTGTTCCACATGCCGACCGCTTCGCTGTGTGCGAACTCGTCGTTGATCCGCTAACGATGATAGATTATGGAAAAGAGAAATCCGCACTAAACAGAAGCGTCCGATGGCAAATAATGAAGGAGCGTATCTTGAACTCCAACCTAGATCTGGAGGAGAAACCTCTAGCCAGAGCCCTGGTTTTATCCGCAGTAAAATCGATCGATCCCACGATAACACCGGATCCTGCAAGTGCGCCAGTAACCCACCAGGACCTGCTGCAACTCGGAATAACGCGCACAGCGCAGGATATCTCGGACACCGCGCTTCTGTTGCTGGGGCGAAACAGTATTTCAGCGTGCGAGGTTTTGCCGGGAGATGCGCCCGTTATCATCGGTTTCAGTCTGTTCCTCATGCTGGGAATTATACAAGCGGTGAGCAAGGAAGGAATAACGGTAGATGTCACGGTGGCGACGGAAAAACTGATCGAGCGGCATCTCAATCAAAAGCTCCGGACAATAGGCAATGACCAGGAAGCTAAATCAGATCTTCTTAGAATATCGCGGATAGCGACACAGATACCAAGCCAAATTGTTGAAACCGCGCAAGGGGAAGTGGAAGAGCTTTTCAGCAGGTGCTATTCGGTGATCCCCGGGTTTGTGCTGGGCGATGATAAAACCAGGGTGGGGTTAATGCCGATATTCGGCACTGCTCTGCATGTGCTGTTACAGTCGCAGGTTGCACCGAATTGTTAGGATAGAATCGGGAAGCCGGGCATACGGAAACGACGTGACCGTATGGACGTAAGCGATGGCAACGTGATGGGATAGATATATATGGAAGAGAAAACTTTCGAGAGAATAGATTTCACCCTGAATCCACTGGCTAAAGATGAATATGTAGAATGCACGTTCATACACTGTGATCTGTCAAATGCGGATCTTACGGGCATGGTCTTCATGGAATGCGTATTTGAAAACTGCAATCTCAGCTCCGCCGTGTTAACGAACACGGCCTTTCGCGACATCACGTTTAATAACTGCAAAATGCTGGGGCTGCACTTTGAGAACTGCAATCAATTCAACTTATCTTTTACCATGGACGCCTGCAATCTCAGTCATTCCTCTTTTTACCGCGTAAAGATCAGGAAAACGACATTTAACAGTGTAAAACTGCACGAAGTCGATTTTACCGAATGCGATCTGAGCGGCTCGGTTTTTGCCGCCTGCGATTTGGCAGGGGCGACATTCGATAAAACCATTCTTGAAAAGGCCGACTTTCGCACTTCGTTCAACTATTCAATCGCACCCGAACGAAACCGGATCACGAAAGCCAGGTTTTCTTCAGCGGGCCTTGCAGGACTCCTGGACACGTATGATATTGAGATATGTCCCTAGAGAAGAGGCTAGTGCACGGCAAATAAAATTACTGATAGTATTGTTCTTTTTATTTCGTCACCCCAGCAATGTTCTAGCCGGGGTCCAGAAAGATTTAAAGGTCCCTGGATTCCGGCTTAAAACATGCCGAAATGACGGCATGGAACTATTAAAAATATAGTTTACGGTGTACTCATGCAAACGAAATAATATATGTTACATCCCTCGGAGGGATCCCCCTCACCTCAGTCCTCTCCCCGCTGGGGAGAGGAAGTAATAGGTGCAAAATGCATCAAAATTAAATGCGTTCGTATTAGGAGGAAGCATTGAGCAGTCTTTATGATGACCTCTCAGCGAAATTGCAAAAGGACCCGAGGCTTACGAAGAGGGGCGGTGCAAGATTCGATCTCGGTCTTTTCCTGTTCAACTCACGGGATGCGATCCGCGATCTATGGGATGCTGCCGAGCGCTGCGGTCGTATGCGCGATGCCGAGGATTTTGACGACCTGCATGACGCGGTGGAGAAGCTACGCCCGCTGTTCGGGGAGAGAAATGAAACATGATAAAGGAAACATGGCGCAATTTAGTTTCAACCCCGCATTGACAATATGCAGATGTGTTGTTATATTTTCACAACGGGGATGTCCTGATAGTGGTGTGCGTTGTAAATAAAACTGGCAACTTTGAATTTTCGGGAGGCAGGTATGAAAAAAGTGTTATTTCTTGTTTTGTTATTTCTCGCAACATGTGGAATGGCTGCTATGGCGGCTGACGATGAAGCAGCTTTAAAGGAGCAGATGAAGAAGGATTGCGCCCCGTTGTTTGCTGATGGGGGGGCATGCTTTAATTTAGCTAAGGGAAGCAGAAAATGCGTGCGCATAAACGTTGAAAAGGGTGGAGCTGCGTGTGTTGCCTTTGAGAAGGCACATAAAGCTTTTTTTGATGCAGGCATGAAGGACGAAATCATTAAGAAGTAAATTTCGCTGTCAGCAAGGGCATTCCTCGAACCCCACGCACAGCGTGGGGTTTTTTATTGGTCAGCCGCCGGACAGAGAGATTAAGGAGTATGGCAATTGGAGAAAATAAACTATAAAAGAAGCGGCAGGTGTGAGGGGAATCCCTCCGAGGGATGTAACAGTTATTATTTCGATTGCATAAGTGACGATCATTTCATGGAGTCAGGGGATGCCGTATGAATGTTGACAAGATGGGTGTGCCCGGCGCTGAGCCAGGCAAACAAAAAGGCACGAAGGTCCGGTCCCTGATGCGTACGATACAGGAGCGGTTCTTTCTTCGTTTCCATATGTCGCTTATCCTGACGGCAACAGGACTCTTCGGACTGGTGGCCTCATCGCTGATGCTCTATTTCGACATAGAGAACATCGTTATCCGCTACCCGCTGACCGTGGTCTGCTCCTACCTCGCGTTCTTTCTGTTTGTAAAACTCTGGCTGGCATATATCGCGTCTTCCGATGCATTGCATGATTCCCACATCACCGGTGATGTGGTTTCCAATCTGCCGTACATCTCCGGCAGCGTATCAGGACCTGACGTGGACAGTCCCGGCTTCGGCGGAGGAGGAGGCGGAACCGGCGGCGGAGGTGGAGCCTCGGGCGCATTCGATGGCCCGGCAATGAATGCTCAAGTGGCAATCGTGTCTTCTTCACCCGGTTCATCAGCCTCAGGAGTAGGCGATGCAGCATCCGGCATCTTAGATCTTGACGATGCCGGGGTGATCCTCATCGCCATCGGCGTGCTTCTGGCCGCGATCTTCGGGTCTGCTTTCTACCTTATCTATATTGCACCGCATGTCCTGTCCGAAGCAGCGTTTAACTTTTTGCTCGGCACGAGTCTTATCCGGAGTTATCGAAAAATCAACCACCCTGATTGGATCGGGAGTGTGTTCAGGGACACCTATAAACCTGCTCTTGTTGTCCTGATCATCTCCTTTGGCGCGGCCTGGGTCATCCATGCGCATGCGCCGGGGCTCACCAGAATTTCAGACCTGTTCAAGCAATAGGCGCGCGATTATCAGATCCGTCGGTCCGTGATTCTGAACGGAGTGAAGAATCTCGTTTCTCAAGTCATGCGCGAGACCCTTCGCCTGGCTCAGGGTGACGTCAGGGTCTGTGCATCAGGCGCTTGGAATCGTCATTCTGTCAGGATTGACTCGCGTTCTTTCATCTTGCTTTTTCCAGCCAACTGTATTATCTTCCATGAGTCAAAAGTCTGGAGCTGCCGCAACTGTTATCCGCATTGTTATGCCTGACAAAGTATCCCCATCAAAAGGAATCCTGAAATCCCTCGGACTCGTCTTTGGAGACATTGGTACGAGCCCGATCTATACTTTCACCGTCATTTTCCTGCTGACCAAGCCGACGGTCCCGAATGTGATCGGCGTTCTTTCGCTCATTGTCTGGACGCTCATTATCCTTGTCACCGTGGAATACGCCTGGCTCGCCATGAGCCTCGGCAAACGGGGCGAAGGCGGGACCATTGTGCTGCGGGAACTGCTGGTCCCGCTCCTGAAGTCGGGCCGGTCCGTGGCATTCGTTACCCTCCTGTCGTTCATCGGCATTTCGCTCATTATCGGCGACGGCGTCATCACTCCTGCCATCAGTATCCTGAGCGCTGTCGAAGGTCTGCTCCTCATTCCCGGATGGGATAAAACACCGCAAGGCCTGCTCATTGTAATAGCCGGCGTCATCGCGATCATCCTGTTCTCGGTCCAGAAGAAGGGAACGGAGCGGGTTGCCCAGGCGTTCGGGCCCCTCATGGTCCTGTGGTTTCTTGCCTTGACCCTCTCAGGCGCGGCCTCGATCATCCAGGTTCCCTCGGTGGTCAAAGCCATTAATCCCTACTATGCCATCCAGTTCATGATCGACAACGGGATCACCGGGTTTTTCGTTCTCTCCGAGGTCATTCTGTGCGCCACAGGAGGCGAGGCGCTGTATGCCGATATGGGCCACCTCGGCCGGGAGCCGATCATCCGGGCGTGGTACTTCGTGTTCTTCGCGCTGGTCATAAACTATCTCGGGCAGGGTGCGTTCCTCATTCAGCACCCCGAGGCAAAGAACGTTCTGTTCGAGATGATCTTCCATCAGGCCCAGTTCCTCTATATTCCGTTCCTGCTCCTCTCGATCATGGCAACGGTCATCGCTTCGCAGGCCATGATCAGCGGCATGTTCTCGATTGTCTACCAGGGCATCACCACGCGGATCATGCCCATTTTCAAAGTGGATTACACGTCCAAGGAGCGGCATTCCCAGATCTATATCGGTTTTGTGAACTGGTTCCTGCTGGTCGCGGTGCTCTATATCATCATGGAGTTCCGGGAATCGAGCAAACTTGCCGCGGCCTACGGACTCGCGGTCACCGGCACCATGACTCTCACGGGTATCTTCATGACCTGGATCTTCTATCTTAAGAAACACTACGGCCGCTCGATAGTTTCGTTTTTCGTGACCCTGGTCACCGCAACCTTCCTGCTGTCGAACACCTACAAGATCCCGCATGGCGGCTACTGGTCCATCATCATCGCCGCCATACCGTTCTCGATCATCATGCTCTATCGGGCAGGCCAGCGGAAGCTGTACTACGCGCTGCAGCCGCTTCAGCTTGACGTCTTCCTTTTGAGCTACAATCAGATCTACCGCGCGCTGACCAAGATCAAGGGGACCGCGCTCTATTTCGCAAAGGACGCCAAACAGATTCCACCGTACATCGTCCATACCATGTTCGCGAACAATATCATTTACGAGGACAACATTATCGTCTCGATCGTCAAACGCGAAGACCCTTTCGGCATCACCGGGTTTGTGAAAAGCGACCTGGCCCCGGGTCTGCGGTCATTCGAGATCCAGATGGGGTATATGGAAGTGCCGGATGTGGAAGAGATCATCAGAGAAGCCGGGATCAACGAAAAGACCATTTTCTACGGCATCGAGGACATTATCCCGACGAACATCTTCTGGCAGATCTTCGCAGTGATCAAACGGCTTACGCCGAACATCGTCCAGTTCTACAAACTGCCGCCGAATAAATTGCACGGCGTGGTCACAAGGGTTGAGATGTAGACTGATCCTGTTCTTGCCGCGGGGCGCTTTATGAAAATATTCGATGTTGTCAATAATCTGAACGATTCAGGAGAATATATTCTCGGTTCCCAAGAGACCGGGAGCCATGCATGCTATTTGATCTACGGGGTTGTCAAACCCGGAGAGAAGGGCCGGGAGTTGCAACCCGGTCATGGGCATGAGGAGATCATTCTCGTTCTCACGGGAGACCTTACGCTCTCCGGTCTGTTCACCGGGACCTTGAGGCAGGGACAGGCGCTGCATCTGCAGGGCGATGAAGTTCTCCTTGCTGAAAATACCGGGGCGAAACCGGTTGTATACATTGTTTCCGGCGGTCATGCGGAGCATGGGCATCATTGAATTACCCAGAAGCTTCAATCGGAATAGCTAAGATCAAATTAAAAACCAACAGCATCTCTCGCCAAGACGCAAAGGACGCAAAGAAAACCTGAAGTATTTGTAATAATAATGTCGTAGACTTTCTTTGCGAGCTTAGCGACCTGCGTGAAAGCACCAACTGTTGCGAGAATATTATTGTCGTTTTTGCACGAATATTATTATTGTATTGGAGGATTATAACCATGATGAGAACCGCGAACCCGACACTTAGTGACGATACCTTTAGGAGCACGGGACGCCCCCTTGTTCTGGGTGACGTCATGACGGTCCAGGGGACCGTGAACAAGACGGCGATCCTGCTGATGCTCGTATTGCTGTCAGCGGCATGGACATGGAGCATGTACTTTTCAGCACAAGCCGGTTCACTGATGATGTGGGTCTTCGGCGGGGCCATCGGCGGCTTTATTGTCGCATTGATCACGGTGTTCAAGAAACAATGGTCGGCGGTGACCGCGCCTTTATATGCCGTGCTCGAAGGGCTTGTGCTCGGCGGCATTTCGTCCATTCTTGAGGCGCGCTACCCGGGTATTGTGATCCAGGCTGTCGGCCTGACCCTCGGAACATTGTTTTGCCTGTTGTTCGCGTACAAGTCAGGCGCGATCAAGGCAACGGAGAACTTTAAACTCGGCATTGTCGCGGCAACCGGCGGCATCGCGCTGATCTATCTTGCCACCATGCTGCTCGGCATGTTCGGGATCCGCATGCCCTATATTCATGAGAGCGGCCTGATAGGGATCGGTTTCAGCCTGGTTGTGGTTGTGATCGCCGCGCTCAATCTTGTACTGGATTTTGACTTTATCGAGCAGGGGGCTGCGCAGGGAGCACCGAAATATATGGAATGGTATGGAGCGTTCGGGCTCATGGTCACGCTTATTTGGCTCTACATGGAGATTCTCCGGCTGCTCACGAAAATGCGGGAGCGGAAGTAATATTTACTACGAACGCCTTTTAATTTCAAATATCGTATGCCGCCTCAGTCCTCTCCACGGCGGGGAGAGGGCAGGGTGAGGGGGATTCCTCCAAGGGATGTAAAAAGAATTATTTCGTTCATATTAGTTGTGCGGATTTTGGAGCAGAAGTGGTATACTTAAGGCAAGTTCAGGAGGTGGACCATGGCGGATATGAGTATCAATGCGTCGCTCTCGGGGATAAATGCGTACCAGACCATGCTTAACAACACCGCGAATAATATCGCCAACATCAACACCGAAGGATATATCGCGCGCCAGACCGTGCTCCAGGATTCAGCAATCGGGGGTGTCAGTGCGAGGACGGTAGCGGGCAACGTGGAAGACAGGGTTGATCTGTCAAAGGAAGCGGTAAATCTGATCACGGAAGAAACCGGGATCAAGGCGAATATCAAGGCGCTGAAAACAGCCAATGCAACTCAGAAGAGTGTGATCGATATTCTTGCGTAAGTTCGTTATGAAGTTATTATATGTGCGAAATGGCAGCCGGTAAAAAGGTTGTTGTTTCGCACTTGTTGTTTGTAGAGATGCGTTATATAAGTCATGTGCCATCACCATCCAGCATTCAGCAATTCACTATGTTCTAAGAATCGTTGTTATTCTTTAAACTACATACTTCAGGTGGATAGACTGAAGGCCGAAGACTGAAGGTTAAAGATTCACGCATGCCAAAACATCGAACCTGACAATTAAGCATCCTGTTTTACCAACGTCAGCCTTCAGCCTTACAACCTTCATCCTAATATTCACCATTACTTACGCTATCTCCAGCATCCGGTCCAGCGCCCGCTTGGCTGCAGTGCGGATGTCTTCCGGCACCTTGATCACGTACTCTTTCTTTTCCATTGCCCGAAGCACACTCTCAAGTTTTGTACGCTTCATATTCGGGCAGACCATCTCATTGTTCAGCACATAAAAGCGCTTGCCCGGGTTTTCTTTTCTGAGCCGGTGGAGAATGCCTTCCTCGGTGCCGATGATGAACTCGTTATGGCTTGATTCCCTGCAGAAGCGGAGCATGCCGGATGTGCTGGTGATATGGTCGGCAAGGTCCTGGACCTCGGGAGGGCATTCCGGGTGAATGACGAGCAAAGCATCGGGATGCTCCTTTTGGGCCATGCGAACGTCCTCGATGTCCAAATGCGCCTGGTGTACATTGCAGAAACCGTCCCAGGAGATGATCTTCTTCTTCGTTCGTTTTGCCGCATACGATGAAAGGTTCCGGTCGGGAATGCAGATGACCGTGTCTTCTTTGAGAGACTCGATCACGTTGACCACGTTCGACGAGGTGCAGCAGATATCGCTCTCGGCCTTGACCGCGGCTGAGGTGTTCACATAGGCCACGACCGGCACGCCGGGATATTGCTTCTTCATGTCGCGCAGGGTAAAGGTATCCGCAAAGGAAAAGAGGATCCCGAGTTTGTCCGTATACAGGTCACGACGTGTCTTGCGCGGCCCGGAAACCGTGACCATGTCAGCCATGGGGCAGCCGGCTGTGATCTCGGGCAGGAGCACGGTCTTGTTCGGCGAAAGGATCGAGGCGCTCTCTGCCATGAAGTGAACGCCACAGAACACGATGACGTCGTAGTCGGTCTTTGCCGCGGCGCGCGAAAGTTCAAGGGAATCGCCGGTGATATCGGCGATGTCCTGCACCTCGGGGCGCTGATAGTTGTGGGCGAGGATGATGGCGTTCAGGTCTTTTTTAAGTTTGAGTATTTGATCGCGGAGGGCGCTGCTATCGGTCTTCTGGGTAGTCATAGGTGTGTGATAATACCGATAATGGCATCGTATTGTCAAATGGAAACTGATTGCATAACCAATGTGTAGAGGCAACTCTGCCGAGTCAAAAGACTGTCACCCCTATATCTCTGACTTTTCTACATACGCGGTAAATCTGCCAAAAACCATGTATATTTGGCCATGGTGTCGGCAATAATTCTTGACTTTTGTCATCTATAAGTTACAATGTAATGCATGAATATAATTATGGATGCGGATTGTATTATCAAGCTGACCAAAGCCGGCCTTAAGGAGCGTGTTTGCCGCGCTTTTTCAGTATCAATTCCCCAACGTGTCAAAGAGGAGGTCGTAGATAACGGTTTGTCGAAAGAGCTTCCGGATGCGGCCATGGTGGCCGACAATATCGAGCGCGGATTCATAGACGTCCGCGAAGTGTCCGGCCCGAAAAATAGCGTAGGAGAAAAGGATGCCGTGGCTTTGTTTCAGGCCGGCGGTTTTGATGCAATAGGCAGCGACGACAAGCAATTTATCAGGCACCTCAGGTTGTTTGGCATTCCCTACATGACGCCGGCAACGTGCATTGCGGCATTGCATAAGCAAGGCGCGTTGAAACAGACCGAGGCGCTTAAATGTCTTGATGAACTCGCGGCGCACATCAGCGATAGCGAATACCATACCGTCAAATTCTTCATAGAAAAGAGGAGGCCAAAATGAAGACGAAGTCGATTCGCATGTCGGATGAACTTCTTGAAGCAGTCGCCCTGGTTGAAAAAGAGGAAAAGATCGAGGAAACCACGGCAATTAGAAAGTTAATAACAATCGGATTTGAGACATACGTAGCGGAACGATACCGCTCAGGTAAAATGTCACTTGCTTCGGCATCACGACGCCTTGGTCTTAATCAGATTGAGGCACTTCATCTGTTTTCAGAACATGGCATCAAGGGCAATCTGGACACCGATGACGTTATGCATTCCCTGAAGCTGTTGTCCAAAGTATAGGAGAAAATTCAACGGTGTTGACCTGAGCGATACCCTTATTTGTCAATAGCAACAGGCTTTTCTATTGCGTGTGCGTCTTATTTCGGGTATTGTATCTCCCATGACTGAAGATAAAAATTACAAATCAGGCTTCATCTCCCTGATCGGCAGGCCGAATGTGGGAAAATCCACGCTGCTGAACAGCCTTCTTGGCGAGAAGATCGCTATCATTTCCGACAAACCCCAGACAACGCGTAACAAGATTCTCGGCATTGTGAGCCGTCCGGACGCCCAGATGGTGTTCATCGACACCCCGGGAATCCACAAGCCCCTGTTCAAGATGAACGACCTGATGGTGCAGACCGCGCTGGCAACCTATAATGAGGTCGATGTGATCCTCATGATCGTCGAGGCGACCTCAAAGCCCGGCGCAGGGGACAAATTCATCATCGATACGCTTTCACAGGTGAAAACGCCGGTATTCCTGCTGATCAACAAAGTGGACCTGGTAAAGAAAGAAGCGCTCTTTCCGATCATTCAGATCTATAGCGAACTCTATCCCTTTGCCGAGATCATCCCGGTATCGGCGCTTAAGAACGATCTCGGTGAACTGATCGGCACAGTGCTGAAGCGGTTGAAACCGGGGCCCCGGTATTTTCCGGATGACCAGCTTACCGATCAGCCGGAGCGTTTCGTGGTTTCCGAGATCATCCGCGAAAAGGTGTTCGAACTTACTTCTGATGAGATCCCCTACTCAACCGCGGTGGTCATAGAGGACATGAAAGAAGAACCTGACATCACTCGCATCACCGCGATCATCTATGTCGAACGTGACTCGCAGAAGGGGATCCTGATCGGCAAGGGTGGTCTGATGCTGAAAAAGATCGGGACCCTGTCGCGCCATGATGCGGAAAAGCTGCTGGGGGTAAAGATCTTCCTCCAGTTATGGGTCAAGGTGAAAAAAGGGTGGCGCGAGGACGATCGCATGCTGAAGAACATCGGAATCATAGAAGAGAAGTAACATTGCGGAATGCGGATTTCGGATTGCGGAATGTTTAAGGAAAGGAAATAACAATCATGCATGCGTTGGTCAATTGGCTTCTGGTAACGATAGGGACACTGGGTTATCCAGGGATCTTTCTCTTGATGGCAATGGAAAGTTCCGTCATTCCTGTGCCGAGCGAACTGGTCATGCCGCCTGCCGGTTATCTTGCCCAGCAGGGACAGATGAACATGGCGCTGGCGATCTTGTGCGGGACCTTGGGAAGCCTTGTTGGCGCGTACGCCAATTATTTTGCAGCACATTATTTGGGAAGGCCGCTTATTCTTAAGTACGGCAAGTATGTCTGGATAACCGAGGAGAAGTTCGCCAAGGTAGAAACGTTCTTTAAGGAACATGGCGAGGTATCGACCTTCATCGGACGGCTCCTTCCGGTGGTCCGCCACCTGATCTCTCTTCCGGCAGGCCTTGCCGGCATGAACCATGTTAAATTTTCGCTCTACACGCTTTTGGGGGCAGGTCTGTGGGTAACGATCCTCACCTATATCGGCTATTTTATCGGTGCGGAGCAAGCGCTCATCATGAAATACTCCCACCAGGCGCTTTTCGGAGCAGTACTCCTGAGTATTTCCATTGTTACGGTATATGTGTGGAACCACCGGAGAAAGAATAGTCTGAAGAAAACCGCATAGACAAGGTATATTCACAATTTACATATCTTGTCATTATCATAATATTGCCATGTAGTCATTACGTCTTTTCGACTCCCGTTTATCAGCCCTTCTTTTTGCATCTCTAATAAAATAACCTCCGTCTTCTCAACTCTGCAAACTTTTACCTTCACCTGTTGTTTGTAAATTCAGTGTGTTATCTTTTGGCATGCATGATGCAATAACAATGGCAAGACTGCACGAAAAGGAGGACACGAAAATGAAAACCACAATGTCAAAACAGGGAGCGTACACAGGAGCAGGAGCGGGATTGGTGCTGTTCGGTATCTTCGGACTGTTGCCCGGCAGTTTGATCGGCGGCGCGATAGGGCTCAACATCGCGGGAATGTTCTTCGGACTTCCGCTTGAATCAGGGCTTGTATCCAGATTGATCGTACTCGCATGCATGCTTGCGGGTGTTCTGGTATCCGGCATCATGATCGTTTCGACAACAACCACCCTTGGGTGGGTAGTCGGCTCCATGCTGGGATCAACAAACGAAGAAAAATCTTTAGCTGCGGCTGAAAGGAGATAGTCATGAAAAACGAGACAGTAAGAAAAGGTATGAAGGTGGGAGCGACAATAGGGGGAATGGTATTCGCGGTGCTGGGCATTATGCCGGGGTTCTACTTCGGATCATTCGGAACACTGATCCTGCTCCAGAAACTGATGGGCGGAACGGTTGATCCTTCACTCTTTGTCAGGGCTGCAATCGTCATGGGCAGCCTGGTCGGGATCGCCTGCGCAGCAGCGGTCAGCCTGGTCGTCGGCGGACTTATCGGCACGGTGGCCGGGTATATGGTGTCCCTGCCATCTGCAATGAAAGAAGCGCAGGCCACGGCTTCCAAATAGGTAGCAACAAGCTTCGTGCATAGCTCTACGATCTGCCAAAGGCGGTGAGAAATCACCGCCTTTGGTGTTTGCGCACCAGGAGGGAGAAAGTGTATAATGCCTCTGTTTCCGACAGGCATGCCATGAAATCAAAGACCGAAGCCATCATTATCAGCAGTATGAACCTGGGCGAGGCGGACAAACTCGTCACCTTCTTCTCTCTCGACCGGGGGGTGCTCAAGGGCGTTGCGAAGAACGCGCGCAAGTCGTTCCGGAGATTCGGCGCCGGACTGGAAGCATTCACGAGCTGCCGGGTCCATCTCTATGAGCGGGAGCATCAGGAACTGCTGCAGATAGAGTCCACGGACATCATCTCTCAGGCGCCGGCGATCTGCGAGGACCTGCACCGGGCCGCTGCAGGCGCTGTTATGCTCGAGCTCGTTCGGGAGATGTCACCGCTGGGCGAGCGCAATGCAGCCGCGTTTCTGCTCCTTTCGCACATACTCCATTTTCTGAATGCGGGCGAAGACCCTTCCTTCCTGCTCAGGGTCTTCGAGATAAAATTCCTGTCACTTCTGGGATATCAGCCAAAGCTTGATCATTGTCTCTCCTGCGGCAAACAGCACGGCCAGGGAATGATCTTTCAGGGAATGAAGGGAGGGGTGATTTGCCCGGATTGCCTGGTTTCGTCAGGTGAACCACAAATACGACTTTCCGCGGGTGCGGTCGGATTTTATTATCAGGCGCTCCGGATGGAGATGGACAAGATCTGCAGGCTGAAACCCTCGGCCGGCATTCTGCACGAGCTCGATCTGGCAATTTCCTCTCATACCTTTCATATCCTCGGCAAAAGGCTCAAGTCAACGGAGTTCCTCAGGTCTGTTCAATCAATGTAAATGTAACCTCACGTTTTTTGAAACAAATCCCATTATTTTATTAGCCACGGATGGACATGGATAGGCAGTATGACTATTTAGCCGCAAAAAGGCACAAAAGGCACAGAGAAAGTCAATACAGTTCTTGTTTGCGTCTTTTGTGCATTATGCGGCAAATTGTCTTGACGTTTTAAGCTAACGAGAGGATTTACCAGGTTTGCGTACGATCATGAGGATGCTCATAAGAAGGCAGGCATAGGCAAAGATATCGCCGAAGCGTGTGTAAAATGTTTTTGTCCTGCCGGGTGAAAGCGATCTTGTCAGGTATGCTTCGGTAAAGATCGGGGATGTTTCAAGGATCGTGCCCCTGGCATCGACGAACCCGGAGATGCCGGTGTTTGCCGCGCGGGCGATCGGCACGCGGTTCTCAATGGCACGGAACACGGCCATGGAAAAATGCTGATACGGCGCGGCGGTCCGGCCGAACCATGCGTCGTTCGTGATCGTGGTGACGATGCCTGCTCCATGGTCAACGAACCTTCGGACCAGGTCGGGGAAGATGATCTCATAACAGACAACCGTGCTCAGGCTCACCTCTCCCTGTCCTGCGGGAATCTTCATCACCGTATACTCATGCCCTGATTCAAAATCGCCGATGGCCTGGACCATTTTCCCGACAAAGAACAGCACGTCTTTCAACGGTACATATTCGCCGAACGGAACAAGATGAAACTTGTGGTACACCGCGTCTATATTCCCTTGGGCGGTGAGCAGGAACGCGGAGTTGTGCAGTTTGATCTCCCTGTCCGGCAGTATCTCATACGTGGGGCTTCCGAAAAGAAGCGGGACGCCGGCCGATTTTGCAAACGTTTTTATATCATCGGTCAGCAACTGGTCCGCAGGATTCTTGCCCGTGAAGTAAAAGGGGACGGCTGTCTCAGGCCAGATGACGAGGTCAGGCTTTTTCTTGATCGCTTCCAGCGTGAGGCGTTTATACGTCGAGATCACTTCCGCTTGAAATGCCGGATTCCATTTTTTGTTTTGATCGATATTTCCCTGGATGACCGAAATCGTGATCCCTCTCGCGGCGGTGTACGGCGTTGTAAGGCGCAGATAGCCGTAGCCGACAGCCAGCAATATGATGAGTGAGGCGACAATGAGCCCCGGGTAGCTCTTTCGGTTCAGGATAAATCCAGCGATGGCCGCGTTGACCAGGACGATGATAAAGGAGATTCCGTAGACGCCGGTGAAGTCGGCTACCTGGATCACGGACAGGACGCGGTACTGTGAATAGCCGAGGAGCGACCAGGGGAAACCGCTGAAAATGTAAGTTCGTGCGAGTTCAAGCGCGGTCCAGACCGCTGGGATCGATACAACGAGAAGAGAAGATGGAGTTTTTCGCAGATGAACAACCACTGCGCCGAAGATCGCAGGGTAAAGAGCCAGATATGCGCACAGAAGCAGCGTGATGAGCGAAGCGGGTATGAGCGCGATACCGCCGTAATAGTGCACTGAGTTCGTGACCCAGTGGACCGTGCCAGCAAAGAAAGCGAGCCCGGTGATCCCGCCGAGCCAGAATCCGTTTTTTACGGTTTGATCTTTGAGGACGATAAGGAGCGGGACAAGGGCAATCCAGATAAGAGCGGATAGATCGAATGAAGGGAACGAAGCCGCAAGCAGCAGACCCGAGGCCGCTGCGAAGGCCATGGTCCGGAAACGCATGCTATTTTGCCGCCTTTTGTTCCTGCATCCACTTCAGGAGCCCGTCTTTCATGCTGTTATGGAGGCTTGATTCATCGGCAGAAGCGGAGAGGGCGACCTGGGGAGCGGGTGCTCGGGGTGTTCGGGGTTTCGGCGCAACATAGGCAGCCGGTCGTGGTTGCGTCTTTGGAACTGCAGGTCGGAAGGGAACGGTGGCCACGCGCCTGGGCTCCACCTGCGTCTGCGGGGCAAGGCAGGAGACCGCGTGCCGGTAGACGATCTCCTTTTTCTGACCTTCCACGATGATGACATAGCTGTCGAATATCCTGATGATGCCGGTGACACGGATTTTATTTTGAAGAGTGATGGTGACGGGCGTTTGGGCGGTCATGTAGGTGCCCAGCATTCTATCGAGGAGATTTGTTTCCATGGTGCACCTCTAGCGGTTGATCGTGGTAATCGAGTGTTTATAGTACAGATGTTGTTTGCCGCCTTCCTTGAGCAGAAGGGTAAAGTTGTCGTATGCCTCGATCCCGGCCTTGATCCGTTGTCCGTTGATCAGAAAGAGGGTCAGGTACTGGTTGTCTCTGATCGATTTGTCGAGAAATTCATGCTGAATGTTCGGCCTGCCTGATAGCGGGGCCCCGTTCGATGCCTGGGGTTCCGTTGAAGCGGGCATTCCGGAGGGTTCGGGGAATGTCAGGATGGGATGCGGGGCGGTGATATAGGAGATCTCCTGCTTCAGGAGCGTGATGATCTTTCCGTTCTCTTCCAGATTAATCTCGTAGCGGCCGATGTCGCGGAGAATCCCTTCATGCTCAGTTTTGTTCATCTGACCGATGCGGAGCTTAATACCGCCTGCTTGAGCTTGAGAGAGGAACTGCGGTTCTATGGTTTGACTGGACTCTGCCTTCAAAACTTCCATTAAAAAAATGATATATGAAATACCGGACTTTTGCAAGATAATTTTATAAAGCTGCTCATTTTTATGCGGCGAATGAGAAAGCGGAAATGTCGGAGCTGCTTTCTCAGGATGGTCTTTGGGGAAGCCTCTGTTCATGCATCCGGCCCATACCCGTTGTGTCTCATCAAAGTTTTATATGTTGACTTTTACCAACGTATCACTTATTATTTTTTACTATGTATGAACTCATGATCGAATCAAAATTCGCGGCCGCGCATCAGCTTCGCGGCTATGAAGGCAAGTGCGAGAGGTTGCACGGTCATAACTGGCGGGTCACCATTGCGGTGACCGCCGAGCGTTTGAACGAACAGGGGCTGGCAATCGATTTCATTGACCTGAAAAGAATGCTCCGCGAAGTGCTCGACCAGCTCGAACACACCTTCCTGAACGACATCTTCCCGTTCACCCAGATCAACCCGTCTTCGGAAAACCTGGCGAAGTGGATCTACGACACCATGGCAAAAAAGGTCAATAACGATAACCTGGAAGTGGCGAGCGTCACGGTGTGGGAGTCGGACACCGCCTCGGCGAGCTATTTCGACTGATCGTATCCGCTCGCTGCGGTCACCTCCCCAGGCAAATGCATTAGGAAACGCTGTGGACAAAACTATCGCCGAAAAAATACTCTTCCTGTCCAAAGGTCTCCACGTCGATGCGGCCGAGGTGTTTCTGCGCTCGTCAACATCCACTGAAATCGAAGTAAAGGACCAGAAGGTCGATGCCTTCGACCGGTCGAAGGACATCGGCGCGGGTCTCCGCGTGCTCGCCCAGGGACATACAGGATTTGCTTTTACCACCGATCTGTCTTCCGGCGCGCTGAAAACACTGGTGGAGGCCGCGGTCACGAATGCAAGGAACACGGAAACGGATGCATTCCATTCTTTGCCTGAAAGACCCGCGACGCCCTACATCGAGGTGAACATCCACGATCCCGCGATCGTGGCCCTGAGCGAGCGGGAAAAGATCGACCGTGTGATGTCCATGGAGCGTGAGGCGTTTGCCCTGGACCCCCGCATTAAGCGCATCCGCAAGGCTTCAGCCGGTTTTTCGGCATCGGAAACGCTTATCATGAATTCAAACGGCGCTGAAACAACCTATCGGGGCACCGTCTGCTCGGCCAGCATCGAGGTCGTTGCCGAGGACAACGGAGAGTCCCAGGCAGGATGGGATTTCGACGTGAACAGGTTTTACACGAAGGTACGGATCGAAGACGTAGGCCGCAGGGCGGCGCAGAAGGCGCTCGATCTGCTGGGAGCACGGAGCCTTTCATCGGTCAAGGCGCCGGTGATCCTGGCGGCGAATGTTGCAGAGGATTTTCTCTCGATCATGGCGAGCGGGTTCTCGGCGGAGAATGTGCAGAAGAAGAAATCCCTTTTTATCGGCTGTCTGGACCGTCAGGTCGTATCACCGCTTATTACGGTGTATGACGACGGGCTGCTTGAAGGCGGACTTGGCACGGCGCCGTCGGATGATGAACTTGTTCCCATGGCTACCAAGACCGTCATCGATCAGGGCAGGCTGGCCCTGTTCCTCTATAATACCTACACCGCAAATAAGGACAAGACCCGGTCAACCGGGAACGGGATGCGCGGCGGATTCAAAGGCATCCCCGGTGTTGGAGTGACCAACCTTTATATTGCTCCGGGTACGGCGTTTCCTGAGGAACTGATCCGTTCCACGGGAACGGGGTTGTATGTGAGCGAGGTCATGGGCGCTCATACCGCGAACCACATATCGGGCGACTTCTCCGTGGGGGCGACGGGCTTCTGGATCGAACAAGGCATAAAAGCTTATCCTGTTCGCGAGATCACCATCGCGGGCAACATCCTCGATCTTATGAAGAACGTGGACGCGGTCGCGAACGATCTCCACTTCTCCGGAAGGATCGGAAGTCCGACTCTCCGGGTGAGGGAACTCTCGATCGGCGGCAAGTAGCGCGTGAACGAAAGATTATCGGCTCGTACGATTGATGTCGGAATGTGAACAAAGGAGTACGAAACATGGATCATCAGTCGGTCATCATGTATGCCAACGGGGGCACACCTTGAGAACACGGTATTTGATTTGCCTTCTGTGCATTGTTAGTGTGCTGGCAATCGCTTCGCAGAGCTATGCCGACAACCTGACCTCAGCCCGGGAACTACGGAAAGCCGGCAAATATACGCAGGCAGTGGAACTTCTGAATAAAGAGATCAGTACCAACCCGTCGAATGCCGAGGCCCACATTGAACTCGGCGCATGCTACATCAACATGGGGAATGTTTCACGCGCCGAGGGCAGATTTGCCACAGCAATGAAATTGAGCCCTCTGTATGCGGACGAGATAAGTGAAATTTATAAAAAAGCCGGTTTTGACTTCGTAGATCGTGAACGGGCGGACGAGGCAACGAAATTGTTCGAAAAAGCCCTGGCGTACCGTCGGGATATCAAGCCGGCCGTAGTCAGCGCTCTCATGGACAAGGGAAAGGCGTTCGTTCCCAAAAAGCAGTACAATGAAGCTGAAGTCCGGTTCAGTGTGGCACTCTCCCTGGATCAGTCCGGGAAATCCGAGATCTGTGAACTGTTCGCCGAGCTGGGAGATGCAGCCGATGAAAGAAATTGTCTGGCCTTCTATCAGCGGGCCGCGAACTATTGCGGTCTGAATGAAAAGATCGGAACCAGGCTCCTCAGCATCGCCAAAAAGCTGGCGCGACGTCCGGGTGCGGAAAAGGACACTGCGGTGTATCGTGAAGATGCATCCCGTTTCCTGGGTGAAGCTGTGGTACAGGCAAAATTCCCCGAGGTTGTCGTGTACCAGCCCGGCAGCTATTATTTCACGCTCAAGGCCGGTGAGCAAACAGACCACTGGATCATGTTCTCCACGGACGAAGAAGTCCGATTTGCGATATCATCAGGCAAGGAAGGCTCCCTGTTTAAAAGGGTCTATGATGATGGAGATATCGTTCTGCAGAATGAGAAGCGAGATAATGTCCGGGGAAAATTCAAGATCGAAGCCGTGAAGGACAGCGTTGTTAAATTGATCGTCAGATGATCTGGCAGGTTCACGCCGGCGGCGGTTGGTATGAATAGCGGCGGGGATATCAAGGTTTGCATGAGGAACAGGATGAAATGTAAAATTGAAGCGCTTATCCGTGCAGCCCGCACGCGTACGTGCGCACTAGGGTGTTTGATTTTGCTGATCGCGGCGCTTTGTGTCTCGGGATGCAGCACGATCGACACGCAATCCATGCTGCATGAAGGTCCCGAGTTTGGAACGATCTGCGAGATCAGCGCGGAAATGGATAGTCCGATTGCGTACAGCGGCACCTGGCACGATGTTCATGATATTATTTTCAATCCGGTTACGTGCAACACAGAAGATTGCTTGAGTATGTCGATGTACCCCGTGATGCTGGTGTTCGGCATTGTCGACCTGGGCTTCAGTTTTACGGCGGATACCCTGATTTTTCCGTATACCGGGTACCGGCAGTTCGTGACTTGCAAAAAACGGTCGCGGGACAGGCGCTGATTCGCGGTTTTCCGTCACCCGTAACAACGACGCTGGCTACTCCTCTTGTTGCATGTCTGATGCAGGCTGGTTTCCCGGCCACAACCTCTCCTCGATCTTATTCAAAACTTCCCCGAACGTACCAGGGTCGATAGCCGAGCAGACAACGCCGTTAAACCGGCGGGCGATAGCTTTTGCCCAGAGCTGGTTCACCTGGTCCACCTTGTTGAAGACCATGAGGCGCGGTATATGGTCGAGGCCGATCTCGAGCAAAAGTGCATCGACCGATCCCATCTGCTGTTCGAAGCGGGGATTGCCGACATCCACCACATGCAGGATGAGGTCCGCGTCCTGCATTTCATCCAACGTCGCGCGGAAGGCGCCGAGGAGGTCTTCAGGGAGGTCCCGGATGAATCCGACGGTGTCCGTGATGACGACTTCGCGGTCACGCGGGAACCGGAGCCTGCGCGTTGCGGTATCGAGCGTGGCAAAGAGCAGATCTTCGGACTTGACCGTGGACCGCGTAAGGGCGTTGAACAGCGTTGACTTGCCTGCATTCGTATACCCCGCGATAGATACGATGGGAATGGCGCTCTGCATGCGCCGTTCGCGGCGCTGGTTCCTCGCCCGGCTGAGCGCATCGAGCTGTTTTTCCAGCCTCCGGATTTTGTCCCGTGCGCGGCGCATATCGATCTCCAGCCGGGTTTCCCCCGGTCCTCTGCCGCCGATGCCGCCGGTGAGACGAGAGAGGGCAGTCGACCGTTCCGAAAGTCGCGGCAGCCGGTATTTGAGCTGGGCCAGCTCCACCTGCACTTTGCCGTCGCCGCTGTGCGCTCTGCGGGCGAAAATGTCGAGGATGAGCTGGGTCCGATCGATGACGCGCATTTCAGTGATGTCGCCGATGGACTTGACCTGGGCGGGCGTGAGGTCCTGATTGAACACGATGAGGTCCGCGCCGAGCTGCTGCGAACGTATGATCAGTTCCTTGAGCTTGCCTTCACCCAGCAGGAAACGGGGATTGATGTCGTGAAGACGCTGGATCACTGCGTCCAGGACCTGAATATCGTCGGACCGTGCGAGTTCTTTGAGCTCTTCAACGGATTCTTCCTGTTCCGCCTTGCCTTTCTTTGAAGCGCTGACGAGGATGGCGCGGTCTTTCTTCGCTATGATGCGCGCGGCCTGCGATCGCTCCATTTCGCGTTCTATCTCACCGATGAACTGGGAAACGTCAAGAGCAAGCGTGTGCACGGATTGCGGGGCAAGGACCTCGTACAGCTTTTCCTCGGGATTGGGGGGGAGCAGATAGGCAAGAGACAGGTTGCCCGGAAGACCGTCTTCCCGGACCGTAAGCGTCGCGATCATATCGAGTCGGAGCAGGGCAAGGTCGGTCAGGTCCTCCTGATTCAACGGCTGGTCCTTTAAGTGGGTGTGGATGAGTCTGACACCGCGAAGCCGTCTCGCGCCAAGACGGTGCTCCGAGAGGTCCGGGATGAGGATGTCCTTGCTTGTGCCTACCAGCACGTCGCGAATGCTCCCGGCGCGGTCGATGATCAGTCCTATTTGCCGGTTGATCGCCCGTGACGCTTCGGTCAATGCGCGCGCTGCCTCGGGCGTAATGACCGTATCGGGCAGCATCTTTCTGCGGTAGAGACGTTCAAGCATCTTCAGGTCGGCCGGTTTGAGTCCGGTGGTGTTTCCATGTACGGTCGGGATGGGGGGCCTCCTGTATCCGAATTCATTATGACGACAGCTCCGCCTTGACCCGTGAAGATAAAAACAGCGCAGATTCGTGCACCTGCGCTGACCAGGGTCTTGGAGCTGTTTTCCTGTTACTTCACACGATAGACTATGTCATGCTCACGCGCATGATCAATGACCTTGATGCCGATACGCTGTCCTGCCGAGGCCCGGCTGACATGCTGGCGTTCATATTCCATGGATTCCACAGACTGCATGAAATCCGTTGAAAGTCCCTTGATGCGGATGGTGTCTCCGATGCCAAGCGTTCCTGTGTTCATCTGGATCACGGCGACGTTGAGATGGCTGTAGTAGTGTGTTACGACGGCAATGGCTGTCTCGTTCTGCACAGGCTCTTCAACGGGCGGGATGTTTGAAGGAGGCGGACCCGGTTCTATGATGACCGTTTTGTCGGGGAATTTCGGCTGGACAGGTTTTTTTACACGCATTTTTTTGGCGATCTTTTTCGCGGATGTTTTCTTCGTGACAACGGTTTTTTTCTTGACGGACTTCTTTGTTACGGCTGCGCTCTTTGCAGCGGACTTCGTCGGGGGTGTTTTCTTTTGGATTTTACGGGGTGCTGGCTTCTTTGATTTGGGTTTGCTTTTGGTTTTTGCTGTCGGCATGCATTACCTCCGTGAATGGTGGATATACCCCTGATTGGCCACGAACTGCTGAAGCGGGCGGTTTACTCGTCTGCGTTGTTTCACGATATTGATCGCGGGAAATGAAAACATATTTGAAATATGACGAAATTGTAGCAAATATAAATTTAAATGCAAGTAAAAGCTTGCCTAACACGGAAACTTGACAACCCTAAGCATCTATGAAATAATGCCTTTTGTCATAAAGGGGGGAGTATGAAAAAATATCTATGGGTCGTCATCATGGTGGTGCAGTGCCTGATTATTCGTCCCCTGCCGGGTCATGCCGCGAACGGGAGCCAACTTTCGGCCGTCGGTGCATACCAGCAGGGTATGGGCGGGGCAGTGACCGCGGTGCCGTATGACGCGACCACGGCGATCTCTAATCCAGCGGGCATGGCCCTTATCGGTAATCGCACGGATTTTACTTTTGAGTTAAAAAGCCCGAAACGGACCACGTCTTTTGCGAAGGGCGGGCACTCGGACGGCGGCTCTCCCTATTACCTCGTGCCAGCGGTGGGATGGACCGCGCCGGTGAACGATCGAAGCGACCTCTTTTTCGGAGGCGGTTTGTACGGGGTCTCGGAAATGGGCGTGGATTATGATGCCAGCCGGGCGCCGTTCATGGCGGGAAGCGGATTGACGAATGCGCAGGCGCATATTTATTCGCAATATCAGATGTGGAAACTTGCCCCGACGATCGCATGGAAGAAAGGCGGATTTGCTGTTGGTTTCGCCCTCAACCTTGATCATCAGTCACTTGGATTTAAAAGCTATTATAACGGCGTATCTTCAGGTGGAAGTCCGATCAAGAACGGCATGGACCTGAGCGAAACGCAGGGGGCGCTGGGCTATGGTGGAACGATCGGACTCCTGTATCAGCCGATACCGGCATTCAGTGTAGGATTGTCGTATGCTTCCAGGCAGGTGTTCCAGGATTTCAAGTGGAGGTTGTCAACAGGGGACGTGAGCAACGGACAGGTGACGAATCAGGATGGAATCTACACCCTGCAGCTTGATTTCCCGCAGCAGGCGGCCCTCGGCATCGCGATCAGGCCGCACCGGAACCTGCTGTGGGCCATTGATGTGAAATGGATCAATTATTCTTCAACCTACGATGTGGTGCAGTTAAAGGGTCAGTATACCGGAGGGGTTACGGAACTGCCGGTCAATTTCGGCTGGAGCGATGTGTGGGTCATTGCCACGGGGATCCAGTATGAGGTGACCCCGACGCTTGCCTTGCGTGTGGGGTATAATCACAGCAATTCTCCGATCAAAGCGGAGGATGTGGACAGCAATCTGGCATTTCCGGTCATTGTTCGGAACCACGTTTCCGGAGGCTTAACCTATCGCTTCGGCAGGCATTGGGAGACATCTCTGGCATATATGCAGGCGTTGAAAGAACATCGGACCAGCAACAGCGGATCGGGAACAAAGATCGGTCTGGACGAAAAGAACGGAGATTTTGAAATATCCTACCGATTCTGATAACACAATCAAATGGAAACTCGGAGAAGGGCGGCTGATTTTGGCCGTCCTTTTTTATTCGTCCTGCTATTTCAAATTCCGATACAGCGTGAACTCCTGCTCAGCAGCAGACGCATTCCCGCGATCGCGGTAAATGTGTCCCAGATACTCGTGAACATCGGCCTCACGGGGGTTCAGATCGCGCGCTTTCAGGAGAAGTGCCAAAGCTTTCTCCGGGTTCCCGGTATTATAGTAGAGGGAACCCAGGTTATAAAATGCCGTGGGATCCGCGGGGTCAAGGTTAATGGCTTTTTCATAGGCATGGATGGCCATGTCGATCTGCTTCAAACCTTCGTAGGCCAGGCCGACGTTGATATACGCCACCGGCTGATACGGGTCCAGCCTGAGCGTCCTGGAAAATGCATCAAGAGCAAGGTTGAAATTGCGTTCATGGATGGCATACAGTCCGAGTTCGTTGTACCCGCGCGCTTTGCCGGGTGAATTTGTCGTTGTATCACTCCACAAGGTGTAGTCATTCTCCCAAACCGCATTACGCGAGAAGGACAGCACGATCAATGTGATGAGCAACAGGGTCTTCGCAGCAGCCATCATGGGGTACTTGTAGCATATTTTTCTCAAAAGGACAAGGTTTGCACCGCAGCTTTGTTCGGACATGCCCCGGCCTTCCTGTGGTAAATAGGCCTTGATATTGGCGGGCGTACGCGCTACAATCCGTCGCAATATTCCGGACCATCCACGTATGAAAATACTATTTATCAAACTATCGGCCATAGGCGACGTTGTCCAGACGCTTCCCGCGCTTGAGGCAATCAAGAAAATGTATCCGGACAGCGAGATAACCTGGGTTGTTGAAGAGGCAGCGAAAGGCATCCTCGAAGATCATCCCCTCATCACCAGGCTTCTGGTTTCGCGCAGAAAATCATGGATCGCCATGCTCAAAAATCCATGGACGTTTTCGCAGGGGATCACGCATATCGCGGCATTCCTCCGGGATTTGCGAGATACCCGGTATGATATCGCGATCGATTTTCAGGGGCTTTTAAAAAGCGGAATCCTTATCGGGTTGTCGCATGCCAAAAGAAAGATCGGGTTTGACCGCACCCGTGAAGGTTCATACTATTTTCTGAATGAACGTTTGCCGTTTTATGATATTGAAAAACATGCTCTCGAACGGTATCTGGATATAGCAAGGTATCTCGGAGCCGGTGACCCGTCTGCCTCGTGCACCCTCCCGTTTGAGCAAGAGCTGGCGATGATGCGTCAGAGATTGTCGGAGGTGAAAAAAGAGGGGATGCGTGTGGTCATTTTGAATCCCATTGCCAGATGGAAGACCAAACTCTGGTCAGAGCGCAAATTTGCGGAACTGGCGGACCGGCTGATCAGGGAATGCAAGGCGATCGTGATCTTTACCGGTGGTCCTTCTGACCGATCGGTGAATGAACGCATTCTTTCGCACATGAAAGAGAAAGCCGTGGACTGGACCGGGGGAACATCGCTGAAGGAGCTTGGAGCGCTGGCGTCACTGTCAGACCTGTTCATTACCACGGATACAGGACCAATGCATATCGCCGCGGCCGCCGGAGCACGGGTGCTGGCGCTGTTCGGCCCAACTGCGCCGTGGAGAACAGGACCCTATGGCGCTTCTCACACGGTGGTGCGCACGGGACTCGCGTGTTCGCCCTGTTTCAAGCGGAGTTGCGACCGACAGGTTCAGTGTATGGAAGGCATCTCTGTTGAAGCGGTTATGAAAAACATAGGATGGTAAATAAAAAATGCAACATGAGCAGTATCTTCATGTTGCATTCGTTGCAGGGTGTCCAGCCCGTACTGTATTCTGAATTACGCCGCCTTTGCGCTGCCTGATCCGACGGTCTTGTCAATGTACGTTATGATCTGATCAAGAGGCAGTCTCCTGTCATCAAGCGCCCAGAAGAAAAAGTCGTCCACTGAGCGAAACGGGCCGAGCGCCTTGTAACGATTCGTAACCACCACAGCCCCGGCAGCGTCTGTTACGACTTTTCCCGATGCTATTAATTTCGTCATGATCTCGGGGAAATCGGCATACCACGTTGCGTATGCTTTTCCGAGGTTTCTGCGGACCCGATCTTTCTGCAGATCCAGGACCGAACGATACAGGCGGTTCTGGTCCGTGATCGTATGTTCCGAATCAATAAGAAGCGAATACATGCCGATGGCATGGGTTATTTCCATGTAACGGCCTTTTTCGAAATTAGTTTCAATGGTGGTTTTGAGTGCGTCCACATTCGCGATGCTTGAAACGGTCACGACGTTCGGCATAATGCATCCCTCCTGAGAGATTTCCGTAGGCTGATAAACTCGTACGATAGTATCGTAATTGCGATTACGACGCAAGTATTTTTTATGAAAGGTGCCGGACCCCTGCTAGTGCACTGTAAATATATTTTCTGATAGTATTGTTCTTTTATCTCGTCACCCCGGCAATGTTCTAGCCGGGGTCCAGAAAGATTAGAGGCCCCTGGATTCCGGCTTAAAACGTGCCGGAATGACGGCGTTTAAGTGAAACTATTAATAACTTGGTTTGCGTACTAGGAGAATGACAAAACCAAAACAAAACTAACATGAGGTTCGGCGCGTTTGGGAAACACACCCTACGACTTCAATAATATATCGTAGGGACCGTTCCCCGAACGGTCCGCACTATTTCGTTATAGAACGATTTGGCGGGGCTTTCGCCCCGCCAAAAGGATATTGCTGGACCGGCATCTATTTCGTGGTTGCGGTTGGTGCTGAAGACGGCGATGATGCCGCTGCTGTCTTTACCGCCATGGCGTCGTCGATGATCTTGATCCCGTCAAATGCTTCCTGTGCTGACTTCATCAGAGACGCCTTCGCCATATCCGGATTATGGAATCCGTCGGAATTCTCGGCAGTCCAGTACTCCCACAGAACATGGGCTTTTAAATGCTGGTCCTGGGCTTTTTTTATCACTTCGGGGTCGATGTTTGCCGCTTTGGCAGCCACGATCTTATCGATCAATGCGGAAATCCGGAACTCTGCTTTACGCATCTTGCCTCTGATATGCGCTTTTACCGAATCAATGGCATAGACCGCATCTTCCCTGGTCCACGTTGGATGGCACTTTGCAGTGAGACAGGTTTCCTTGATCTGGACCTTGGGTGTTACCGCAAAATGCGAGGTGAATACTTTGCCCTGTTTGTTCTTCATTTTCGGTAGATGGCAAGAGTCGCAGCCGGCGCCTGCCTTTGCATGTTTAGAGTTATAGAATGTCTCTGACTCTGGGTGCTGGGCCTTCCAGAGCAGGCCGCCGGTAAGCGCATGCTTGAAATCGAGGAAGTTGACCTGGTTCTTATAATGGTCATAGAGGCTGAAGACATCCTTATAGGGGAAATGGTTCGTAAGCTGACTGGTATAGGCGACGGTCTTTTTGGAGGTGTCCGGGTTCCGCGGGTCATACCCATCGTTGCAGTTGTATTCGACATGACACTGGCCACACAGAAGCCGTGAGTCGTACTTTTCAAGGATGGCGATTTTGCGGTTAAAACCGCGAAGGCCCATGTCGATCACCTTGAAATTGGTGTGCTGCGGGTCCTTGTGCCAGAGCGTGTCCGCTTCGGGCCGGGTTAGTGCAGCGATAAGGGCATCCCGCACGATTCTCGGTTTTGCCGCATGCGGGTCATGGCAGATGTAGCAGTTCAGCGCATGGTTCACATCCTTGGCAACTTCCACGACATTCGAGGTGCGGTCCCAGGTGGTTTTTCCTTCGACTTTGTCTCCGAGGTACGACCACTTCAGGATCTGGTCCTGCGTCTTACACTGGAGGCAGGTGGGGTTTGCAGCAGCAGCAGTCTGGAGATTAAATACCTTGTGTTCCTTTGTCTCCGGATGCGTATCCGTCAGGATATCCCAAACCCTGCCTTTCTCGTTCACATACATCCATCCGTTCTTCGGCTGGAACCTTCCGCCGAACGCGCGATCCACGACGAACTGGTCAACCACCATGTTGATGTGGCTCCGGGTCAGGCCGTGTTCTTTGGTAAATCCATGTCCGGCCATAAGTTTGTCCCAGTAGGGGTTGGGAGCGCGGTTGGTAAGCTGCGACTTCTCGTCGCGCGCCGGACGGTGCTTGGCCACTTGCATGAAACTGTCGAATTGGTCTTTATGGCATTGTCCGCACGCTTCCCATGACGTGTCGGTAACCGGCCTCGTATCCGGACCGGGATTTGCCATGTGTTTATCGAGGCCAGAATGGCAGTTCACACAATTAACCTTTGCGTGTTTGCCCATGGTATGCAGTTGTTTTATGGGGTCGTGGCATCCGTAGCATATCGCGACATCTACGGCCTTGGCTGGTGGCGCTTTCGCTGCGTGGGTATTGGTGATACTGAGAATGGCGACCAGCACTGTGGTCAGTACAGCAAGAACGTGAGCAATTCGATGTTTCATGGTGAGACCTCCTTATGATTGATCTAAGTGTTTATGATAAGGCGTTGACAAATAGTTACGAGAATTACACTTCGGATATGTTATTTCATTGTTGTCACTGGCAGTGGTGTCGACAGTTTAGAGTGTAGCATAAAACTATTATTGCCAATCATCAGTGATTGATAACTATTGATGCAACTCAAGATAATATATATCGATGGATGTAGGTATGATTTGTATCATAAAGCCGGTAATCCGCTTTAGTTGCAATCAATCGTAACTTGTTGATAAGTTAGTCTTCGGTAATTCTCAATACCCTAAAAATACCCTGAAAATATTGAGTTTTAACTTGCAATACCAACCGTTTATATATATGCTTTCAGTAACTTTTATGTTTTGTATCATTTAACATTTTAGAGCATATTCTCATAACATTGAGAACTGATGATGTGGGCGATAGTGTAAATCTCATAGGAAACAAAAAGGATGACATGGTAAAAAACGTAAAAGTAAAAACTGTTACTATCTTTCTCGCTCTTCTCCTTTGCATTACCTTGCCAGCATTTGCCGTTGACACTACTCCTCCTGTAACGACGGCCTCACCTGCGGGCGGCATTTATAATACAACGCAGAGCGTGACTCTGACAGCTAATGAACCGTCCGCGATTCACTATACTGTCGATGGCTCCACACCGTCTATGGGTTCACCCGTGTATAGCGGGCCGATTGAAATTACCACAAATACCGTAATAAAATTCTTTGGGGTGGACGTTAGCGACAATGTGGCGTCTATAAAATCGGCGACATACACCTTCGATACAACGCCGCCTAATGGAACTATAGTTATAAACAAGGGCGACGAAATCACACCGCAAACGTCTGTGAGACTGATCCTTTCTTGTTCAGATATACATGGTTGTGACCAGGTGATGTTTAGTAATGATACTACAGCCTGGTCGCCTGCTGAGATCTATACGCCAAGCAAAGTGTGGACGCTTTCAGAGGGAGATGGCACGAAGACTGTCTATGTAAAGTTTAAGGATACAATAGGCAACTGGTCGAATCCATTTAGCGATTCAATAACGCTCGATACGACAATTCCAGCAGGTCGGCTGATTGATACATTGCCAAGGACAGGTCTTACGACGAGTAATGCTATGAGAGATGATGGTGCGATCCAGGCTGGAGCTATGTGGCCGAGTCCTCGATTTTTGATTAAGTATCGCGATTCAATCGGTGATTGTGCTGTTCAAACCGCTGATTGCGATTCCGATTCATCAAATGATGAAATATTGGATAATCTTACTGGATTGGTCTGGGTCAGAGATGGAAATACGACCGGTCCGGCTGCGTGCGGTTCTGCTCCGACAAAAACCTGGCAGGGTGCTCTTGATTATGTCTCCTGTTTGAATGCTAATAATTACCTAGGACAAACTGACTGGCGATTGCCGAATATGTCCGAACTTCAAAGCCTGGTGAATCGCGGCCAGCCTAGTCAGGCAGCATGGCTTGATTCACAGGGGTTTGTGAATTCCGTTGCATCCTCATATTGGTCGTCCACCAGCCTGGTTAATAATGCAATCTATGCGTTAGCCTTAGATTTAAACATCGGCACTACAACCGCTATTATGAAGACGGATACTTTTTATGCACGTTGCGTTCGTGGGCAGTCAGGTTCAATTGATAATTCAGTCATTTCTGTTTATAAGACTGGCCAGACTATATGTTATGACTCAAACAATATAGTTATTCCATGTTTGGGGACTGGCCAGGATGGCGAGTTGCAGGCTGGCGCGCCATGGCCGAATCCGAGGTTCGTGGATAATGGTGATAATACAGTCAGTGATTATCTCACAGGGCTGGTTTGGACTAAGGATGGAAATGCTCCCGGACCAGCAGCGTGTAGTCCTGGAACGAATAAGGCATGGCAAGATGCTCTTGACTACGTTGATTGTCTGAATGTAAATAATTATATCGGGTATGGTGACTGGCGTCTTCCAAATATCGTTGAACTGCTGAGTCTCGTGAATTATGGTCAGAATAGTATGCCAGCATGGTTGAATACTCAGGGATTTGAAAATGTTCAAGTGGGCGCCTATTTAACGTCCACTACTGTTTCAATTTATTCTGCTCTCGCATGGTATATCGATGGCGACTCTATATACAGCGTGCGCAAGACATGGAGCACTTTTCATGCGCGACCAGTCCGCGGACAGACAGGATTGTTCGGTTTATCAGGTGTTTTGATTTCACGAGGTGCCGACGTCACGAAAAATTTAAGCGTGCCAATACAACTAAATGCATATCACCCCAATGGTGTTGCGGAAATGATTTTTAGCGATGACAATATTCACTGGTCAGCTCCAGAGCCTTATAAGGTTACGAAAACCTATGTTTTGCCCTCAGGAGACGGCCAGAAAAGCATTTTTGTAAGATTCAGGGCAAACGGGAATACCACTTGGTCGCTGGTCTACAGCGATAGTATTGTTCTTGACACAACTGCTCCTGTTACCACTGCCACACCCGCCGGAGGATTATATTCATCGCCCAGTGTGACGTTATTTACAAATGAACTTGCAACAATTTATTTTACTCTTAATGGATCAGAGCCAACAATTAACTCTACAGTATATTCAGCTCCTATAAGTATTACGGCGAACACGACCATCAAGTTTTTTGCTGTAGATAAGGTCGGCAACATAGAAAACGTCAAAACTGAGACATACTCCATCGATTCAATTCTTCCGTCTGGAAGCGTTGTGATTAACGGCGGATTATCACAAACAAACACTAAAGATGCATCTTTAACACTTTCCGCCACGGATTCGAGCGGAGTTACAAAAATGATGTTTAGAAATGAGGATTCGTCAGTTTGGTCAACACCGGAAGCTTACAGTATCGTGAAATTATGGACGCTTTCAACCGGTGAAGGAACAAAGACTGTATATGCAAAGTTTATGGATGCAGCCGGCAATTGGTCCATTTCGACGACCGACTCAATAACACTAGACATGACCGCTCCATCTCTAACCATCAGTTCCCCTTCAACAACATTTACCAGGAATAGTGACGTTACATTTACTATTGCTTATGCAGGAGCGGACAGCGTTACACTTAACAGTGGCAACGTTACTCTAAACAAAACCGGGACCGCTTCCGGAATCGTTGGAGTTAGCGGGACAGGAACAAGTACGCGCTCGGTAACGATATCCGGAATCACGGGAGACGGGACGCTGGCGATAACCCTGGCAGCTGCAACAGCGAGTGACACTGCTGGAAATCTGTCGGCTGGTACGGGGCCGAGCGCAACATTTAAGGTGGACAACACAATACCCGTCGTAAATGCAGGCTCAAACCAGATCAAAAACAGCCAGTTCACTCAGACTGCAACAGCGAATGACACGAATGCATTGACCTTTCTCTGGACTAAACAGACAGGCATAGGAAACATTACTTTCGGATCAGCGAATGCCTCATCAACCACAGTTTTTGCCGATACTGATGGAACTTATATCCTTCGATTTACTGCAAATGATGCGGCAGGAAACAGTGCCTACAGTGACATGACGCTGACGTGGGACACCGTTGCTCCGAATACTCCTCTTGTTAACGGTGCAATTCTTAATAACTCGTTCACACCTGCCTGGAACTGGATTGCAAATGGAAACAACGGCAGCGGGACATTCCGTTATCGGCTTGACAATCCGGATCTGGCAACAGGTGCAACAGTTACAACGGCGACAAGTTATGTCCCCGGTTCTTATCTTTCTGAGGGATCGCATACGTTGTATGTTCAAGAGCAGGACATTGCAGGCAACTGGTCGGCATCAGGCTACTTCGCTATGCTTATTGATCGGACGTCTCCGAGTACAATGGCTTCGATCCCTGGAGGCCTGTATAAGACACCTCAGACAGTCACTCTCAGTTGTTCTGACGGAGCGGGCAGCGGGTGTAAGGCAATATATTACACTACGGACAATAGCACGCCGACGCTTTCTTCGACTCAATACAGCGGTCCAGTAATGGTCACCGGAACGACAATCTTGAAGGTCATGTCCGTGGACAACGCCGGCAATGCCGAGGCAGGGAACATTATCATTTATCTATTCGATGCAGGTTTGCCGGAGGTCGCGATAGCCTCACCCCAGGACATGGCTCTGCTCGATTACCTTGATGAAATTACCGGCACTGCCACGGATGCCGGGAGCGGCGTTGCACTCGTGGAAGTGCAGATTATCTATGGCACAAAATATATGAGCGCCTCAGGGATTTTCACGACGACACCTGCATGGCTTCCGGCGATTGGAACGTCATCGTGGTCTTTTTTCATGAGTTCCGGCATATGGAACAACAATACGACTTACACAATCAATGCTCGAGCAACCGACATTGCAGGCAATATATCGACTCCTGTTTCTATCACTTTCACCAAAGTTCTGGTGATCGAGCAGGCCTTTACGACCCTGTCTTTGGATCCGTCAACCCAGGCCATGCTTCAGAACGGAACACTTAATGTTGCCGGTAAGCTTACTCGTTTGCCGGACAACGGCGCAAGCCTCGCCGGGAAGACCGTAACGCTCCTCGTCACGGCGCCGGACGCGACAACCCATTCGATCACAACAACAACTTATGACAGCTATGGACATTACATTTTTAGCAGTGTGTCCGGTTTCACCCAGAAGGGAACCTATACGGTCAGCGCATCCTTTGCCGGAACGACGCTTCTGGCGGCATCGACCACGGAGTCCAAGCCTGTGCTTATCGGCACGGCCGCCGGCTATGCAATCCTGATTGAGGGCAAGATTCCGAATCAGGAAGGACTTGAATCCCACAATAAAACTACAAATCGTATCTACAAGAAGCTCAAGGATCGCGGTTTTATTGATGATAACATCTACTACTTCAATTACAACACCAGTCAGGCAGTGACCGGCGTTGTAATTGATGCAATCCCGACCAAAGCCGCCATCCAGACAGCTATTACAACATGGGTTCAGGCAAAGATGAACAACTCGCCCGCACCGCTCTATCTCATCATGGTGGACCACGGTAACCCGGACATCTTTTATATCAATAACGAGACGATCACCCCGACTGAACTCGCATTGTGGGTTACTACGCTGGAGAGCGGTCTCAGTACGATGGCCCTTGCCGAGAAACGGGTTATCATCATTGGCTCGTGTTACTCGGGAAGCTTTGTTCCGGCACTGGCCCACAGCGGCCGGGTTATAGTAACAAGCGCAGCAGCAGATGAAGAGTCGTACAAGGGGCCGAATGAGCCCGATAATATCAGCAGTGGCGAGTTCTTCCTGGAGGAGCTTTTTAAAGAACTTGGCCGAGGTAGTTCCCTTGGGCAATCCTTTACCGCTGCAACTGACGCTACGAAGATTTACACCAGAAAGGGAGGGGACGCCGCCAACAACAACGTGGTCAATAAGTATCTGGATAATGCGATGCAGCACCCTCTCCTGGAGGACAATAGTGACGGCAAAGCAAGCAATGTTCTTGCGGATAACGCTGGCGATGGCGCAATAGCTTCAAGCCTGTACCTTGGGGCGGGAGTCAGCTATGATACAAATTCAGCCAGTAACCCCGCCGATATCACGGAAGTAACGGACGCGATGCATTTGGATGCATCAACCGCGTCGGCTCTTCTGTGGGTCAAGGCCAACGACGACAGCCAGGTTTCCTCAGCGTGGATGGAAATCCGCTCTCCGTCCCATACGCTTTCGGCCTCCGGCGGCAGCAACCAGCTTGAGGTGGCCCTCACAAAAGCGCTGATGACATTTAATATTAGCATGGGACGCTGGGAAGCGTCCTTCGATCAGTTCATCGAGAGCGGGATGTATGAGGTGTTCTATTTCGTACGCGACACTGAGACGAATGATATTTCGCGTATGAAGCGATCCATAGTTTACAAGAATAAGGCGGACAACAATACGTCTGCAGCCTTTGATCTTATCTCTCCTGCGGATGCGACAGAGCAGAAGACGGTGCTTGTATTTGATTGGGAAGACAGTGTGGATCCCGACGGAGATTCGGTCCTCTATACCCTTCTTCTGTCGCGGGACAATGCATTTGGAACAATTGACTACAGACTGGAGAACCTCTCAAGCAGCGTGGCTGCAGTCGGCCTTGACGCCAAGCTTCTGGACCTAACAACGTATTACTGGAAGGTTATAGCTATAGACTCCTTTGGCGCCGTTCGAGAGGGCGAACACACACGCAGCTTCAGCACGAACAACACGAACGGCCTGCCGGGCATTTTCTCAGGGTCTGTGATCGATGCGGTAACCCAGGCGCCGATTGCCATAGCAACGGTTTCGTCAACCTCAAGCGGAACAGCGACGACATCGCCGAACGGGGCGTACTTGCTCTCCGTGCCTACAGGCACTATGAAGCTGACCGTATCGGCTACGGGTTACCTGGATGCGTCTGGACTCGAGATTTATGTCACATCCGGCAGCACTTACAAAAAGAATATCAGTCTCATGCCTGCTCCTTCCGCCCAAGCGATCCTTACCGTGATCCGTGGAGGGGAGGGCAATGGAACGGTGACCAGCTCTTCAACAGGGATCAGCTGCGGGGTTGATTGTTCCGAACCTTATAATATTGGAAGTGTTGTGATCTTGACGGCTATTCCCACAGCGGAGTCGTCTTTCACAGGCTGGTCAGGAGCCTGCTCAGGCACTGGCACCTGCACGATCACTGTGGACGCGGCAAAGAACGTGACTGCAATGTTTAGTCATATCTCAATCGCGAATGTGCCTGATGGAGATTTGGACGGAGGTGGTGTGTCCGTATCCGACGCGCTCAAAGCGCTCAGGATTGCCGTCGGCATTGTAACCCCTACAGCAAACGATTTTGCTCATGGCGACGTTGCTCCCCTGGTGAATGGTATACCTCAGTCTGACGCGAAGATCGATTTAGGTGACGTGATCGTGATTCTTCGCAGGAGCGTGGAACTGGTGAGTTGGTAGAACTGTAGTGATTCGCTGTGAAAATCGGAGGATTGGATGAAAAAGACATTTATATTTGCTTTGTTGGCCATCAATTTATTGCTTTCCGCGTGCGGCGGAGGCGGAGGTGGCAACAGCAGCGGCAAGGATACCATTCAAACTCCTGTACTTACTAAGGCGATCATAAAACTATCTACAGTCGGTCTTGCCAATGCGCAAATAGGCGGAGTTGATGCAACATTGTCTCTGCCTGCCGGTGTGACCGTAAAAAGCATGTACAATCCACCGGAGACGGATGCAGGCGTGGTTGTAGCGTCAGGGCAGGCGGCTTCAAGTTCCACGATCATCGCGGTGTCAACCCCGGCTTCAGGCAGCAGTCGTGCTCTGGTACGACTTATAATCGTGAACAGCAGCCAGAATGGTATCAGTATTGGTGAGTTTGCCACGATTACCTGCGCTCTTACATCAGGAGTAAACCCAACCTCATCGGATTTTACAATTCAATCATCAGCTGCGAGCGACTTGAATGGTGTTGCAATTACTAGTGTAAGTGTTGCGGCTTCGGCAATTCTTCAATAACGCTAATCCTCGGAATGGCGATGTTTACGCAAGCCGCAAATCGGCGGAAACCCGCAGCGTCAAAACTTGCAGAAACGCAATTTTGCCTTGACTTTGAAATGCTTATAATCTATATTATGCACCTTAAGAGGAGGTGCCAATGACGAAGGCGGATATCATCTCAGAAGTTTTTGACAAGGTCGGCTTGCCGAAACAGGATGCGGAAGAGCTGGTCGAGATGATTCTGGATACCATAAAACAGGCACTGAAACAAGGTGAGACCGTGAAGCTTTCCGGGTTCGGAAATTTCGTGGTGCGGAAAAAGAACTCGCGAAAAGGCCGTAATCCGAAGACGGGTCAGGAAATTGAGATCACCCCGCGAAGCGTCGTCAGTTTCAGGCCCAGTATGATATTCAAAGATCATGTCATCGAATCCCCCAAAGCCGAGTAAGCTTTTTTACCGCATCGGAGAGGTGAGCCGGCTAACCGGGCTTGAACCCTATGTGTTGCGGTACTGGGAAACGGAATTTCCCCTGATTAAGCCTGACAAAGGCACATCGGGACAACGGTTGTACAGTAAAAAGGATGTTGATATCATAATTCGTATTAAGCATTTGCTTTACCAGGAAGGATATACGATTCCCGGCGCCCGGAAAAAGTTGAGCAACAGGGGAGCGCAGGACATTGACACGGTCATTGAGTCGGCAAAAAAGGAATTGAGGGAAATACTGGAAATATTAAAATGAAAAACGGACCGGCGGAGTTTAAAAAGAATTTGCCTGTTGTTTTCATTTTTCACTGTTTTAATTTAATATGAAAGAAAATCGGGGCGTGGCGCAGCCTGGTAGCGTACTCGCTTGGGGTGCGAGTGGTCGGCCGTTCAAATCGGCTCGCCCCGACCAATTTTATAACCCATAACTTTTTTAAGTTATGGGTTATTTTTTTAGTTCACGAGTTCATTGTAAATCTATTTTCTGATATTGGGTTCTTTTTAATCTCGTCACCCCGGCAATGTTCCAGCCGGGGTCCAGAAGGATTTAAAGGTCCATGGATTCCTGCCTAAAACGTGCAGGAATGACGGAGTGAAACCATTAACAACTTAGTTTACAGTACAAGCGTGATTTCCTTTTAACGCGTGTTGAAAAAAGTCGTATTACTGACAGGTTCGTTATTCTGAGTATAGCGAAGAATCTCGGTTGTGCAACTGCAGCAGATCTGTCACTTCGTCAGCTCTTGCCCTGAACTTGTCGAAGGGATGACACATTAAACATATTTTTCTTCAGCCAGTAAATTTCCCGGAGGCGATCGGATAACCTATGATACTTGTAACGAATGATGATGGTGTTTATTCACCGGGCATCCAGATCCTGGCGAAAAGGCTGCGGGAACTGGACACGGTCACAATTGTGGCTCCTGACCGGGAACGCAGCGCAGCCGGGCATTCCATGACCCTCCACCGTCCGCTCCTGATCGAAGAGATCAAGGATTCTGTCTTTAGCGTAAATGGGACACCCACGGACTGCATTAATATAGCGGTAAAAGGTCTCCTGAAGGAGATGCCGCGGCTTATAGTGTCAGGCATCAACAAAGGGCCGAACCTGGGCGATGATGTGACGTATTCCGGCACGGTGGCAGGCGCCATCGAAGGCATCCTGCTTGGTATTCCGGCGATTGCGGTCTCGTTGTCGGCACGCGGAGATTTTCGCTTCGCTGATGCGGCGGAAGTCGCTTTTCGCTCGGCTGCTGCGGTTCTGGAAAATGGCCTGCCCGCGGGAACACTTCTCAATATTAATATTCCGAATCTGCCGATCGCGGAAATGCAGGGCACGCGCATTACCCGGCTTGGCAAGCGGATTTATCATCAGATGACCGTGGAGCGCGTTGATCCGCGAGGCAAAAAATATTATTGGATTGGAGGCGGAGAGCCTGACTGGGAGCGCGAAGAGGGGACGGATTTCGACGCGATCGACAAAAAAATGGTTTCGATCACCCCGCTGCATCTTGATATGACCGATTATGCTTCCTTCGATCGGCTGAAAATACTGGAGAAGAGCGTTTATTTTCCGACGCCGCTATCGGAGAGCATTGATTGACCAATTACGAGAAAGACAGAAACCGCATGGTGGATGAGCAGATCGTTAATCGCGGTGTTAAAGATGAACGGGTCCTTGCCGCGATGCGCAGAGTTCCGCGGCATGAGTTCCTTCCCGAGGGCATCCGGGGAATGGCGTACAGCGACAATGCATTGCCGCTGGGTGAGGGGCAAACGATTTCACAGCCGTACATGGTGGCGCTCATGTCTGAACAGCTGGAGCTTGATGGCACGGAGCGTGCGCTCGAAATAGGAACCGGATCAGGCTACCAGGCGGCGGTGCTTGCCGAACTATGCGAAAAAGTCTATACCATTGAACGCATCAAGACGCTGGCTGACAAGGCCAGGGCGACACTTGACCGGCTTGGGTATCGGAGCGTAGCGATCAAAGTGTATGACGGGACACATGGATGGAAAGACATGGCCCCGTTCGATGTCATCGTGGTGACCGCGGGTTCACCGGAGATTCCGACGCCTCTTATTGAGCAACTGAGGGAGGGCGGCAGGATGGTGATTCCGGTGGGGGATCGGTATGGCCAGTCGTTGCTGAAGGTGGTCAAGACCGCAGACGGTATAGTCACACAAAAAAGCATACCCTGCGTATTCGTGCCGCTTATCGGCGCTCACGGGTGGAAAGAGTGATATGGAGCGAGTGTTGTTAATGGTTTCACGCCATCATTCCGGCACGTTTTAAGCCGGAATCCAGGGATCTTTAAATCTTCCTGGACCCTGGCCAGAACATTGCCGGGGTGATGAGAAAAAGAGCAATACTATTAGAAAATAGATTTACCGTGTACTGGTTGGCTTCAAGAATATCATTTCGTATACGATCGACAGACCCAATCCAATGGCACTCCCCATCAGTCCTCCAGCAAGAATATCCGTTGGATAATGCACCCCCAGATAGGGCCGCGAAAGAGCGATCATCAAGGCAAGGACCAGAGGATACCTGCGCCATGCCTTTGAAACATATTGCCGGGTCAGATATGCGAGCGGCGTGGCAAAGGCAAATGAACTGAATGCATGACCGGATGGCATGGAAAACGATTTGGGGCAGGGAACGATGAGCCGTATGTTGCCCATGATTGAGCAGGGTCGCGGTCGGGCAATAACATCTTTCATTAAATGTTCGGTCCAGTCTGCGAGGTATGTTGCCAAGCATGCCAGGGCTATCGCGGAGAGTGCAGTCAAGAGGAAACGCGTTCCTTGCTCGTTTTTTAGAAGAAAACCCTGGATCAGTATATAGATAAGGAACGGAATGGCCAGCAGATATCCCTGAAAGGAAAGAAGCGGCATCAGGATATCGAAGGCAGGATTTGCCAAATGGTGATTAATCAGCAGTAGTAGTTGCGCATCAAGATTCATGGTTGGGGTGGGATGGGTTAAGAGTTCTTTGCATTGCTTCGGACCACGGTCGTATCACTTATTTCCATGAGTCCTTTCTGGACGATTGACGAAATCTCCGCCAGTACAATGTTGATCATTTCTTCGGAATCCACGACCTCGATCTTGATCGGCAGGGTCGTGGAAAGTTCCAGGAGCTTTGCGGTATGCAGCTTGCCATGACTTCCATAGCCCGCATGGCCGCGGAATACACTGGCGCCCGCGATCTTGCGCTGGGACAGGATGTCCAGGACCGCCTCGTAAACCGGTCTGCCGTGGATCTTATCGGTCTCGTCCATATATATAGTAAGTTTTTTTGCAGGGCCGGGTTTGAGCATGGGATTTTCCTTTCAGTAGTACGTGCAGCCTTGATGATTTCGTGAAAAAGTTGAAAATGGTCGTAGCGAAGAATCGCGTCTTTTCATGTCGTTGCCAGACCCTTCGCTTCGCTCAGGGAGACGCCGTTTGACTTTTTCTATTCAGCAAAATCCTAAATACTTTTCGCCAGCACTTCTCCCAGTTTCAACGCAATGAACCCGACCACAACGCTGAATACCACATTCGCCCCGGCGATCAACCATTCACCATCCTTCAAGAGCGCGCCGGTCTCATATTCAAATGTGGAAAACGTCGTGTACGCGCCCAGGAATCCGACCACGAGAAGCAGCCGCCACTGCGGGTTGACCAAAAAGCGCTCCGAAAGCAGGGTCATCAGCAGACCGATCAGAAAACTGCCGGTAACGTTAATGAGAAAGGTCCCGAGGGGGAAATTTCTGCCCCAGCGCTGGCCGATCCAGAGCGCGACTCCGTATCGTGTGACCGCGCCGATGAAGCCGCCAATGCCTATGAGGATAAGGTTGACCATGAAAAAAGGAGCTCCTTAAATCTTCCTATTCATAGCAGATGGTCCGCGGCAAGTCAATGAAAAATGGCTGAGCTGCCGTACTATGATCTTTATCATAGAAAATACTTTGAATATGGAGTAAAAGAAGATATAATCAATGAAGCGTTACCCCCGGCTTTTCCGGGAAAAGGAGATTGATCATGGACAAAGTAAAAGTTGAAGAAGCGCTCAAACAGGTGCGGCCATCGCTTCAGCGCGACGGCGGAGATATCGAACTCGTCGGTGTTGAGGACAACGGTACGGTAAAAGTGCGGCTCAAGGGCGCCTGTGGTTGCTGCCCCATGTCGACCATGACGCTGAAGAATGGCGTGGAGAAATACCTCAAGGAGCAGATTCCCGAGGTGAAGGAAGTAGTTCAGGTTGCCTGATAACCACCTATCTTCATGCAGCGCGAGTTTTCAATACCGCGGTCGGCTTCCTGCTCTGATACGGTATGGTTGCGTGCCGGGATAATGAGGAGAGGTAGAGCATGAATAAACTTACGCTGCGCTTTGTCCGTGCTTCATTGGTCTATTTTATTATCGGTATGATCCTGGGGATGTACCTCGTATTCTGGCCGAAGTGGCCCGGGGTTATGCGCGTAGTACATGTCCATGTCAATCTGTTCGGGTGGGTTGCCATGCTTATCTATGCCGCAGGATATACGCTGCTGCCGCGTCTTGTGGACAAACCCCTGTTTAGTCAGCGTCTCGCCGAGTTTCAGTATTATCTGTCGAATGGAGCCTTGGTGGCCATGATTGTATTTTGGATCACCGTGGCCTTTCAGAGCCCGGGAACACTTGCGTATGCGTTCAGTTACGCGATGTTTTCGATCTCAACAATCCTCGCCGCTCTGGGAGGGATTCTGTTTGTATATAATCTGCTGATGACCATGAGGGACGGATAATCCCGTTCCCGTTCATTTTTACCTGCAAATGGATTTATCCTCTGTGCCGCCGTTGCCGCTTCCCAAAAAATCGCTTGACACATAACAGCCATATCTGCTATAAACTCTGCGTCTTTAGGATTTAAAGTTCCCGTTTCCATCGTTATATAATCGCAGGAACCGAGTGTTTAACTGCTGTATTTAAAGGTGAGAGAGAATGGAAACTTCCACGGTAAAAGCACACGACACGTTCAGCGGGGGTGTGCATCCTGCTGACAACAAGTACCTCACGGCACACAAACCAACCGTATCCGCAGCAATTCCCAAACGAGCCATCATTCCCCTGAGCCAGCATATCGGCGCCCCCACCAAACCCACCGTCATCATCGGACAGGAAGTAAAAAAAGGAGAGAAGATCGGCGAAACCACCGGCTTTGTCTCCGCACCTGTCCATGCATCGATTTCGGGCAAGGTGGTCGCCATAGGCAGCTTCCCTCATATTCTTGGTTCGGACATGCCCGCGATCATCATCGAGAGCGACGGCAGGGACGAGTGGGTCGCCGGTCTCAAGGAAACCCCTGATTATATGCAGCTGAGCCCTGATGAGCTCAAAAAGCTTGTTTCCGACGCAGGCATCGTCGGCATGGGCGGCGCCACGTTCCCGACCCATGTAAAGCTTTCCCCACCCAAAGAAAAGCCGATCGACGTGGTGATCCTGAACGGCGCTGAATGCGAGCCCTTTCTGACCTCCGATCACCGGTTGATGCTGGAAAAATCCAAAGAGATCATCGACGGCCTCAAGATCCTTATGAGGATCCTGAATGTCTGCAAGGGGTACATCGGCATCGAATCAAACAAACCCGATGCGATAGAGGCCATGACCAAAGCCGCGGCTGGTTCTCCGGAGATCAAGGTCTGGCCCGTTAAAGTAAAATATCCCCAGGGCGCTGAGAAGATGCTCATAAAAGCGATCGCGGGCAGGACGGTCCCGGCTGGCAGCCTTCCCATGGATGTCGGTGTCGTTGTCCAGAACGTGGGCACGGCCGCGGCGATTTATGACGCGGTCCGGTTCGGCAAACCCCTTGTCGAGCGTTATGTTACCGTGACCGGCAGGGGAGTCAAGGACCCGAAGAACTTCCTCGTCCGGATCGGGACGCAGTTCTCCCAGCTGATAGAAGAGGCCGGCGGCCTCACGGATACGGCTGCCAAGGTCATTTCCGGCGGTCCCATGATGGGCATGAGCCAGTACACGCTCGACGTGCCGGTGATCAAGGGCACGTCAGGCATTACGGTCCTTCCTGAATCGGAAGTGAGCGTTCTTTCCTACGGCCCCTGTATTCGCTGCGGCCGGTGCATCGACGCCTGTCCCATGAAGCTCCAGCCCTCGTTCCTCGGGATCTATATCGAGAAGGGACATTACGAAGACGCTAAAGACTACAATCTGATGGATTGTTTTGAGTGCGGCTCCTGCAGCTTTGTCTGCCCGGCCAACCGGCCGATGGTGCAGTGGGTGAAGAAAGCGAAGCGGGAGCTGGCGAAGAAAAAGAATTAGTTCGGAGTTCAATGTTCGGAGTTCGGAGTAAGTAAATAGTACAATATTCTGGCCGAATAATGAGGTATGGAAAAAATGGAAGCACCTGCGAAAGAACAACCAAAAGAACAGCGCAAATTGATCGTCTCGATCGGGCCGCACATGCACGACCAGGAAAGCACGGCCAAGATCATGTGGACCGTGAGCGGAGCCCTTCTTCCGGCAACGCTCATGTCGGTCTATTACTTCGGCATGCCGGCCGTCATGGTCATTCTTGTGTGCCTGGTGACGTCGCTCCTGACCGAGGCGGGAATGCAGTGGATCCTGAAAAAGCCCATCACGCTTTCCGACGGCAGTGCGTTCCTGACCGGCCTGCTGCTCGCCATGAACCTTCCTTCCAATGTACCGTTCTACATCCCCTTTGTGGGGTCATTCGTGGCCATCATGATCGCCAAACATCTGTTCGGCGGTCTCGGTTTCAATATCTTCAACCCCGCGCTCATCGGACGCGCATTTGTCCTGGTCAGCTTCGCCAAGATTATGACCACGTTCGTCGCACCGGCGGCCTCGTTCATGGCGCTTGACGCCAAGACCACAGCCACGCCGCTGGTGGTCCTGAAAGAGGAGGGGATGGCAAAACTCCTCGAAATGTATCACACAAGTGGTGCATTATATCGGGACCTTCTCATCGGCAACCGCGCCGGTTCGCTGGGCGAGACTTCGGTCATTGCACTTCTGCTCGGTGCCGCGTATCTCATGATGAAGCGGTACATTACGTGGCATATTCCCATTCCCTTTATCGCCACGGTCGGCGTCCTGACCTGGATCTTCGGCGGGAAAGACGGTCTTATGACCGGCGATCCGATCTTCCATATGATGTCCGGGGGGCTCATCCTGGGCGCCTTCTTCATGGCCACGGATTATGTGACCGGGCCGTCGATCAGGAATGCCCAGATCGTGTTCGGTATCTGCGCCGGAGCGCTGACCACGCTGATACGCCTTAAGGGAGGCTACCCCGAGGGTGTCATGTTCGCCATCCTTCTCATGAACTGCTTTGCGCCGCTCCTCGACCGGAGCATGAGGAGCAAGGTCTTCGGCAAGGCCGAGGCCAAGGGGGTGAAGAAATGAAAGATATGATGAAGATAACCCTCAGTCTGGTCGCGATCTTTGTCGTTGCGGGCATGATTATGGGGGTCACCTATAAGTACACCGCTCCGGTGCGGTTTGCCGCGGAGAAAAAGGAAAAAGAGGAAGCTTTGAAGGAAATGGCGCCCGAGGCCACCGATCCCATCAAACAGGCGGGGGACTGGACCGCGAACAATAAACCGTACGAATATTTCGAAGCAACTTCTGGTGGAAAACCGGTTGCCCATATCGCAAGCACCGCGGGCAAAGGATATTCCAGCTACATCAAGATGCTCGTTTCTATCAATCCTGACCTGAAAATCAGAGATGTCAAAATTCTGGGCCATGAAGAAACACCCGGTCTCGGGGACCAGGTCGAAGACAAGAGTTTTCTCGATCAGTTCAAGGGAAAGACCCTATCCCAGATCGTTCTGGTGAAAGGGGAAACAAAAGAAAACATCCAGGCCGTGTCCGGCGCCACCTATTCGAGCCGCGGCGTGACAAAAGGCGTTAAAGATGCGGTGCAGTTGCTCATCGACAAGTACGGAGCAGGCATCCAGACGGCAGTGCAGGAGGTAAAGAAATGAGCGCACCGGCAAGCACGTGGACCCTCTTCAAAAACGGCATTTTCGGCGAGAACCCGGTATTCAGGCTTGCTCTTTCCCTCTGTCCGGCCGTGGCCGTCACCAGCGGTGTAAAAAACGGATTTTTGATGGGAATCGCGGTCCTGTTCGTCATGACCATGACGAATGTTACGGTCTCCCTGCTCCGCAATTTTATCAGCCCCAAAGTCCGGCTTCCCTCGTATGTGTTCATTACCGCCACCTGGGTGACGGTGATCGACCAGGTGATGGCGGCGTACCAGCGGGCGGTCTATAAGGAAATGGGTCTGTACATCATGCTCATCGTGGCCTTTGCCATCATTCTTTCGCGGGCGGAGATGTTCGCAAGCAAGAATACCTTGTGGCCGTCCTTTGTTGACGGAGTGGGCATGGGGGTTGGTTTTCTTCTTGCTCTGTGCCTGCTTGGTGTGTTCCGTGAACTTCTGGGAAAGGGCTCGCTCTGGGGTTTCACGATTCTGCCGACAAAGCCGCTGCTTATCATGATCATGCCCACGGGTGGTTTCTTTGCCATGGGGCTCATGATGGGCTGGCTCAATTGGATGGACCGGAAGTTCTTTGGCGGCACAGGAGCAAGCAGCGGAGGGCATTAATCAATTGCGGATTGTTGATTTCGGATTGCGAATTGAAAACCTGAATCCGAATTCCGCAATCCGAAATCCGAAATGGATTCATCGGAGGGTCTTATGTTGCAGCATGTTCTGACCATATTTATTGCATCAGCATTGATCAATAATTTCGTTTTTTCCCGGTATCTGGGACTCTGCATTTTTTTCGGTGTTACGAAGAAAATGGAGACAGCGGTCGGGATGAGCTTTACCTTTACAGCAGTCATGCTCATTTCCGCGGCGCTGAACTGGATCATTTATAACTACGTGATGATACCGTATCACCTGGGATTTCTGAAGATCGTCATTTTCATCGGAACCATTGCCGCTTTTGTGCAGGCTGCCGATACGATCATGAAGAAGGTCGTTCCGGCATTGTACTATAAACTGGGCATCTATCTTGCGCTGATCGTCACGAACTGTGTCATCCTTGCGGTGCCGCTCATTAACGCCGAAGAAAATTATACTCTGTTCGAGAGCATGGCCATGGCGTTGGGGTCCGGCCTCGGCTTCAGTTTGGCGCTCATTATCATGGCGAGCATCCGGGAAAAACTGGAGCTTGCCGATGTTCCGAAGTCATTCCAGGGGCTTCCTATATCGTTCGTTCTGACCGGGTTGATCGCACTGGCATTCCTGGGATTTTCCGGAATGATCACGCTGTAAGAATCTGAGCGAAGAAGGTGTAAAACATGTATGAACAAATGACGAACATACTGATACAGCTGGTGCATCACGCCGCAAGCGTTTTATTCAATACTCTTTTGCCGCAGGTTGCCAGTGAAGGCGGCGTCGCAGCCGACGGAAGCATTCCCTGGGATACGGTAACCACGACACTGATCGTGCTAGCGGGGCTCGGCATTGTTTTCGGTGTTGCCCTGGCCATGGTCGCTTCGCGGTTTGTCGTGAAACAGGACCCCAAAGTTGAAAAAGTTCGCGAAACCCTGCCAGGCGCGAATTGCGGCGCCTGCGGGTTCGCCGGCTGCATGGGATATGCCGAAGCTGTTGCGGGGAACCCTGATGTTGCTGTAAGCCTCTGTGCGCCCGGTAAGGCCCCGGTTGCGGAAAAGATCGCCGAGATCACCGGCAAGAAAGCCGAAAAAGTCGACCCGAAGATCGCCCGTGTCTTTTGCCAGGGCGGCAACTCGCTGAGTCAAAGAAAATTCATCTACACCGGCGTTCAGGATTGTGCCGCAGCGGTCCTGGCTGCCGGAGGCGACAAGTCCTGTGAATATGGCTGCCTGGGGTATGCCACCTGCATGCGCGCCTGTCCCTTTGACGCGATCAGGATGAGCCCGGACAACCTGCCAATCATCAATCCGGAAAAGTGCACGGCCTGCGGCAAGTGTGTGGCTGCATGCCCCAAACAAGTGATTGAACTTGCACTTATGTCCAAGGCCGTGGTGATCAGCTGCCACAGCAGGGACAAGGGGATCGATGTCAAGAAGAAGTGCCAGGTAGGCTGCATCGCTTGCAGTATCTGCGTCCGCACCTGTCCGGTTGATGCCATCAAAATCGACAATAATCTTGCACGGATAGATCACGCCAAGTGCATCGTTTGCGGTCTCTGTACGAAAAAATGCCCCACAAATGCGATCCATGATTATTTCACGATCAGGCCGAAGGCCTTCATTGATCCTGCAATGTGTGTTGGCATCGACATGTGTTCCAAAGTTTGCCCGGTCAATGCTATCTCCGGAGACGTGCGTGCAGTGCATGTCGTAGACCAGGAGAAGTGCATCGGCTGCGGTATGTGCGAATCCCGGTGTGGGAAAAAAGCGATAAAAATGGCAGCGCAGAATGCGGCAGGACATGAGAAGAATGTCACGAAAGCAAAAGAAACTGTTGCCGTGTGACGGAATAGTTTCATAGTAAGTCTCATGCCAAGAAAAGGGGTGCGACAAACCGCATCCCTTTTTTATTCTTAAGACCGGTGTTCATTTCTTTTTTGCTTGACAAAATACTGCGCTTGGGCTAAAAACAGTCACATTCGCAATGTACAAATATCTTGGAGGCTCATCATGAATCCCGACGACATAAAATATCATAGAGAACATGCCTGGGTGCGTGTTGAAGGCAAAAAAGCGACGATCGGCATAACGGACTACGCACAGCAGCAGCTCGGCGATATTGTATATGTCGACCTGCCGGAGATGGATACGGAAGTGGACGGCGAGTCGGAGTTGTGTGAGATTGAATCAACGAAGGCAACCTCTCCGGTCGTCAGCCCGGTGTCCGGTACGGTGGTGGAAGTGAACGAGGACCTCGCCGATTCACCGGAGATCATAAATGAAGATCCCTACGGCAACGGCTGGCTTGTTGTGCTCGAGTTGAGCGATCCCACAGAGCTGAACGACCTTATCAGCAAGTCAGAGTATGAGAAGTTTTTAAAGGACGAAGAAGGAAAGTAGGCCGGAGGTTCATGGCCGCGGAATATATACGATGGAAAAGGGAGAGTGATTACTCTCCCTTTTTTATTGACTGAAACCGTCAAGGAGTAGTCTATGCCGATACAAGTCACTATTATCGGAGCGGGACCAGGTGGGTACGTCGCCGCTCTTCGTGCTGCTCAAAAAGGCGCCCGTGTGATCGTGGTGGAACATGCGGAAATCGGAGGAACGTGTCTGAATCAGGGCTGCATACCGACAAAGACCCTCATCGCATCCGCCGAAGCGCTTGAACATGTCCGGCATGCCGGCGACCTTGGTGTTGATATCGTCGGGCAGGTCGGCTACAGTCTGAAAAAAATCAGGGAGCGCAAAGATAAGGTCGTTAAGACACAGATCAAAGGCATCCACAGCTTGTTCAAAAGCTGGGGGGTAACCGTAATAGAAGGACGAGGTTCGCTGATTTCACCGGATATCGTGCGCATCGTCAAGAAGGATGGCACGACGATGGATGTCAGATCGGACAAGGTCATTATCGCGACCGGGTCGCGGCCTGCGAAAAGTCCTGATTTCCCATTTGATCAGGAAAACCTCATCACGAGCGACGAGGCTGTCAAGCTTCAAACTATTCCCCGCAGTCTCCTCATTATCGGTGCAGGGGTCATCGGCTCCGAATTTGCTTTTATTTATAGGACATTCGGATCCGAAGTGACCATGGTGGAAATGATGGGGCATGCCGTGTCTACTGAAGATGAAGAGATTTCCGAGATCCTCGAACGAGAACTGAAAAAGGCGAAGATCAAGCTTATAACAAATGTGAAAGTGGACGGAGTAATGCGGTCGGAAGGCATGATGATCGCCAGACTTTCAAACGGAGAAGAGATAAGGGCCGAGACGATACTGGTTTCCATCGGCCGCAGTCTGAACACTGAACAACTTGGCCTTGAGGATGTCGGGGTGAAAACGGGAACCCGCGGCGAGATCCTGGTGAATGATCATATGGAGACCAGTGTGCCGGGCATCTATGCTGTCGGTGATGTGACCGGCAAGCTCCTTCTTGCTCATGTTGCCTCACACCAGGGAATAACAGCCGTGGAAAACGCACTCGGTGGCGAAGAGGCGATGGATTACAGCACGGTGCCTGCGGGGATTTTTACCCGACCCGAGATCGGCAGCGTCGGACTCAGGGAGAAACAGGCCGTTGAAAAGGGGATCCGGTATTGTGTCGGCAGGTTTCCGTATCGGGCGCTCGGAAGGGCGCATGCCGGGGGAGAGATCGTCGGCATGGTGAAAATAATCTCTGATGAGATCACGGACAAGGTCCTGGGGGTGCATATTTGCGGGGCTCATGCAACGGATTTGATCCATGAAGGCGCTCTTGCCATCAGTCTGGGGGCCACGTCTCATCAGCTCGGTAACATGATCCATGCCCACCCGACGTTCGCTGAAGCGGTGATGGAAGCGGCTGAGGATGTTCACCGGCACGCAGTCCATGTTCCCCGGCCGACCGATAACAAACCAGCTATTTAAACAGCTGACGGCAAACGCGGAAAAAAGAGAATGTTTTTCTGACATCTGCGGATATTTATGATTCTTCATTTAGCTCTGAAAACGCCTGAAAACCTCTTATTGCATACGTCATCATTCCGAAGGGAGATTATTCCCTTTACCTTTTGAAAACATTTTAGTAAAATCTAAGTAACCGACGCGGTGATACCCATGACGAATAAAATAACTATCTCCCTCCTAATAGCAATTCTGGTAACAACCATAACGCTCTTTGGTTATTATTTCGGTCTCCTGGATAAGCCGGAGTTTTTTGCTTATGATACGACGGCAAGGCTCCTTCGTTCAGACAACGTCCCCGACAAACGCATTAAAGTAATCCTTGTTGATGAGGCCTCGGTTAAGGCGATGGCTGACATAGCCGGAAGGTGGCCCTGGCCACGGGCCATCTGGAGCGACCTGCTGGAATTTCTTTCCCTTGGTGGTGCGCGTGCCGTGCTCTTTGATATCCTTTTTGACGCGAGGACGAATGACGTTGACGATGGTTCTCTTGCGGAAGCAACATGGAACTCTCAGAACGTATATCACAGCATGATGCTCAAGCGGGAGACCCAGGACGTCGATAAAAAGTCCACTGACCTTGGCAAACCGCTGCCCGCTGATTTCGGCACCCGCTTCGGATTGCATCATGTCACCGGCACGATGAACATCAGGCCCGGCAGTGAAAATAATGATTATTCACTCCCCATAGATCCGCTCCATTCGTTGTCAAAGGGAATCGCGGTGGTCGAGTTCACTCCCGATAGCGACGGCGTCCTCAGACGCACAAAACCTCTGCGTGAATATCAGGGCAAATATTTTCCGGTCCTCGGTCTGGCCCCTTTTATCGATAACGACAGCTCCATCTCGATCCATCCTTATTCAATTACCATCAATGATCGGACCATCCCGGTGGACCGCAATGGAAATTATATCATCAATATGTATGGGATCGACAGGGTTGAGCCCTATTCAGCCGGAGGAATTCTTGCGTCGCTGCAAAAGATCAGACAGGGCGAAGTGGAAAATCTCAAGGTGAGCCCTGAGGAATTCAAGGACGCCATAGTCTTTATCGGTGTCAGCGCCGTGGGCGGGTCCGATCTCAAGGCCACGCCGCTTGCCCCCAGCGCTCCCGGCGTGATATTTCACGTATCGCTCGCGAGCAATTTCCTTAAAAACGATTTCCTCAAACCGCCGGTGCGCTGGCTTACCGCATGTTCTATTTTATTAGGCGCATTTTTGGCGACGGGCGTCATCTTTTATTCAAAGAGGTTTCTTATAAGAGCTGTTCTTCCCGTGCTCATGCTTGTGATGTATGCAGCGTATGCAATTTTATCGTTCAAGGGCAGCAGAATTGTCGAAACAGTCCCGTTTTTCTTTGCAACGGTCGTCAGCAGTTTTCTGGCGTTCGGGTATCAGACCTTCACGGAGGCTGCTGAAAAACGGCGCGTGTCGCAGCTCTTTACCCAGTATGTATCCAAAGATGTGCTCAATGAGGTTCTTCACCACTACAAGGATTATCTAAGAACGAGCGCTGGCTCAAAAGTTGAGATCACGGTCCTTTTTTCCGACATACGGGGATTTACTACGTTCTCCGAGAATACTCCGCCGGAACGCGTTGTGGAAATGTTGAACACGCATTTCACCCGCATGGCGGACATCATCCTGAAGCATGACGGCACCCTCGATAAATACATCGGAGATGCGATTATGGCATTCTGGGGCGCGCCTGTTCCGACGAAGGACCATCCGCAGAAGGCGGTGCTGGCGGCGATGGAAATGCTTGACGCGCTTGAGGACGTGAACACACTGCTGAAGGAACGGGGGTTCGAAATGGACCTGAAAATCGGTATTGGCATCAATACGGGTGTCGCCACGATAGGCAATATCGGATCCGAGAAGAAACTGAATTATACCGTTGTTGGTGATACGGTCAATCTCGCATCCCGTCTTGAAAGTCTGACAAAGGATTACCACAGTGCACTGATCATTTCTGAATATACGTATGAGCGCGTGAAGGATACTGTTGAATGCGAGCTTCTTGGCAATGTCAAGGTAAAGGGCCGGGAGAAGCCGGTTACGATCTATCGGCCTGATAAATTAATCTGAGACCGTCAGTATGAGGGGATGAAGGTTCCATGGTCCCACAAAATAGAATCGGATACATGAACCAGGGAGGTACTATATGAAAAGAATACTATCGCTGTTAATCGTGGCTGTCGTGGCGGGTTTATCGGCAACGCCGCTGTTTGCACAGGAGATGTATTATGTCCAGAGCGTGAAGGCCAGGATTATGTCAACAGCATCGTTCAAATCAACAGTCATCGGCGAGGTGGCCAAAGGGACCATGATGGAATCTTTCGGCAAGGCCGGCAGTTGGGTCAAGGTGAAATACCAGGCCAAAGAGGGATTTGTGTACGCTCTTCTGCTGTCGCCGCGTCCTCCTCTTGAGAAAATCGGTCTTATAAAGTCGGACAGCGCCGATATCAACCAGGGTGTCCGTCGCCGCGCATCAACCTATACGAGCGCCGCCGCTGCAAGAGGGCTTACCTCGGATGAGCGCAAGCGCTCCAACAGGGAAGAGGAAGTAGACTACCGGGCCCTGGAAAAAATGGAGGCATTTACCCTGCGTTCCGATGAGATCGCAAAATTCCAGGAAGGGGGAAAACCATGAGGTCCGGCCTGTCGGTTTTTGTTGTTCTCGGGATTGTGGCTGCTCTTGCACTGCCGCCGGTGATATCTGCGGAGGATGCAAATTGGCGGCAACGGCCTTCTGTCGGGGAAGGTGTCAGCACCGACGATATTTCCGCGGAAATAGATTTCGGCAGAGAGGTTAGCGCAAGGATATTGGGAAGGTATAAGCTGTACGAAAACGCAGCTCTTACCCGCTATGTGAATCTGGTCGGACTCTCACTCGTCCAGAACACGAACCGGCAGGAGCTGGATTTTCATTTCGCTATTCTTGATACTGATGAAATTAACGCGTATGCCGCGCCAGGCGGCTATATTTTTATCACCAAAAACGCTCTTGCTCTGGTGAAGGACGAAGCGGAGCTCGCGGGTGTGCTCGCCCATGAGATCAACCATGTCACCGGCAAGCATGTTGTGAAAGAGCTCAACATTCGCGGCACCGAGGATTCGCCGGTCTCGGGCTTTGCGCAACTGATCGGCGGCAGTTCGGAATCGGCACGCCTGGCTTTTGCCCAGGCCGTGGATAAAGCGCTCGATATGCTTTTTAAGAACGGCTACAAGCGGGAAGACGAGGTTCAGGCGGATAGAGGCGCGGTTTTGCTCTGCGCGCTTTCCGGCTACGATCCCTCGGGGCTCGGGCGGTATCTTGAGAGGATCGCAGCTGCCAAAGGGAAGAAGACCGAGGTGATCGATAAAACCCATCCTGCGATTGATGCCCGGGTCGCATTGATTAAAAGCACCATGACCGGCGAGGGGATCGATGGCAAGACCTTAAAGACCAACAAGGAAAGATTTGCGGAAGCGATAAAAGCCATAAAGTAATGGGAATGGTAGTCCAGAAATTTGTCGAACATAAAATCATTGTTGAAATGGGGTCCACGAAATGGCTAATCTGCGACACGTCGGTGGAATAGGAGCAAAGATCGTTTTATTGGCACTTATGATCTGCGGGAGCAATGCTTATGCCGACCAGTTCCATTACAATAATCTTATTATCGGCGACCGTGCGTCCGGTATGGGAGGCGCGTATACGGCAATATCCGATGATGCTACGGGACTCTATTATAATCCTGCCGGCATTGTGTACTCCAGCGGAAGGAACCTGTCGGCGAGCGTTAACGCATATTACAATCTTACCAAGAAGTATGACGGGGTCATAGGCGGTCAGGGGTGGGTGAGAAACTCCTCGGCGTTGCTGCCGAACTATTTCGGCATTGTACAGCCACTTGGCAAGGTTAAATTCGGTTTTTCCTATGCTGTGCCCGATTCCATCAATGAAGATCAGGATCAGACATTTTACAACCTGAGCCTTTCCTCGGGCCTTGCGAAGCTTAATCCATACGTCTATATCCCCTCCTACTATATAAATTTTAATAATGAAGATAATACCTATAATTTCGGGCCCTCAATTGCAATGGAGATTTCAAAGAAACTTTCGGTGGGCGTGACTCTCTATGCTCATCAGCGAAAAGCGCAGAGGATTTTGAACCAGTTCATAACGTTCCGAGGTACCTCCGGTAGCTCAAATACCGATTATAAAGGTTTTGAATGGGATAATACGTATCTGCAAATTTCAGAAACGGGAATACGTCCCATTCTGGGAATAATGTATGCTCCTGTGGACAAACTTTCAATTGGGTTTGCCGTGTCAAAAACCTACATTCTCAGTTCCACAAGGACAATTCAAAATACGATGGGAACAGACAATCTCTACGTCGATGCCATTACCAATAAGATACCACCGGAGCCCATTATCGATACGACAACCGTTAAGAGAATATATCCAACGCAGATGAGCTTTGGGGCTGCGTATTTTGTATCCGACAATCTTTTGGTCACCGGAGATTTGTCCTACTTTACCGAAACAGAGTCGAATGATCCCAGTTTCGGCAGCCGGTCGGCTGTACTGAATATAGCCTTGGGAACGGAATATTTTTTAACGAAAAACTGGGCCGTACGGGGTGGGTATTTCACCAATTATGCCAATACACCGGAGATCACTCCCGGCATAAGGTCCCAGACGGAAGAACATATTGATATGCTGGGCGGGACCATGAGCCTCAGTCACTATACCAGGAACACTTCAATTACTCTGGGAGGGAGCGTCACCCAGGGCAAAGGTAAAGCGCAAATTACCGGGAGTGGCGCCACGCAGGACGCATCGACATTCGGCTGGACCCTGTCCTTATCATCGACGTATTCATATTAGAGCTTGCATTCCAGGACGGCATGACAATGCTGCAGCAATACTGTAACGGGCAGCGTTGCATGATTCAGCAGATGGTCGATATAATACCGTCTGCTTTCCTTTTGGAAATTTGCCGGATTAAATAATCAACATTATGAACAAGGCTTGTATGCTATAATATCGGCATTGTTGACAGGGAGATGCCGGGGAATGGACTTATCGTGTGAATAGTACCTTGACTCTGACTGTGGAAAAGAGTTACTATCCCGCACAATAGGTTCAAGCGATTTTTAATGCGACTGTAGTTCTGTTCAAGAGGTACAAGATCCGGATCCTTCAAAACAAGATGTCGTTCGACCAGCTTGTAATAGTTCATAAAAGTATATCACGGGAGGTTGCTATGAAACGGTTATTCAGTCTTTTGTCACTGGTTCTGTCCTTGTCTCTTCTCCTCGTAGCGTGCAGTGGAGGAGGAGGTGGTAGCTCGTCAAGCGGCGGAGGTGGCAGCACTCCAACGCCTGTCGCAACAACGACAATTTCCGGGAAAGTGACGCTGTCCAGCACGGTGACCGGCAAACCTTCCGCGGGCAAATCCCGCATGATGCTTACCGCGCCCTCGGGCCGGCCCGGCAGCAAGACATATCTTGCCTCCAGAAAAACGAGTTCGAGTCTGCGTACGGCCTTGAGCGGAAGCAACACCCTGCCTCTTGACGGTGCGAATGTATGGCTGTATGACGCTGACCGCCCGGAATGGCTTTTCCCGGTTGCTGAAACGTTTGCGGATGCTCAGGGCAATTATACTTTCACGGTCCTGAAGAATGCCGCCAAGAACAAAAATGCAACGTATACCGACGGCGCATCCATCCCAGCAGGAAAATATACCCTTGTGGCATGGAAGTTTACCATAGGTCAGAAACCCCTTGTTGCGACTCAGACAATCGTGAACAAATTTGATGGGACGGTGACCGGCAACGATCTCGTGGCCCAACCGAGCGATGCGTCCCCGGTTGTCAGGACAATGTTCGGGTTCGGCAGAAACACCGATGGCACACAGACCTGGGGTAATGCTGCGACTACGCTTCCCACCAATGCAGCCATACAGATATCCTTCAGCATGGCAATGTGGCGTGATAATCTTAAAAGCATATCAATATCACCTGCGGTTGCTGGCCATTGGACCCTTTCCGCAGACTGGACCACGGCAACATTCTACACGGATCCCGGCGTAACACTATCCCCCAACACCCTATATACGATCACGGTTACTGGAGCGGATATAGCTACGGTCGCAGTGCCTGCGGTGACGAATGTGTATGGCAATGCACTCGCATTGACGGCAATCGGCACCTTTATGACCACTGCGGCAGCGGACACGACGAAACCAACCGGCATGTGGATCAGCCCGTCGATTTCTGAAATGACGAGCGCGGTAGATGTTACCAAACCTATCCGGATTGGTTCCAACAAGGTGCTTGATGTGAATGGATTGCTCCTTGAAGGAACCCCGGGTCTTGGCGCCAAACCGGGTGTTATGTATGTCGGTCAGGACGCTAATTTGCTGTTTGTCTATGAATTTGTGCTCGGTCAGCCGCTGCAACTGGGAAAGACGTATGATTTAAAGGTTTCAGGCGGCAAGGATCTGGCAGGCAATATCATGGTGGATTTGAACGGTTCGCTGATGACGAAATCAGGCACTGGTTCGCAGCTCGTATCCGGCATTTCAGCCACGGCAACAGCAGCAACCCAGAACGCTCAGGCACAGGTTCTGGACGTGTTCGGTAAATGGGTGCGGGCTCTGAACGATCGCAACCTGGCTCAGATGCAGAGCGTCATGTCCGGTGATTTCTATATGGAATATGACGTGGCCTCACAGGGCGGCGTTGACGGACAGACGGACGTCAACCGCGACGGTCGCTATAGTTACAATGAGTGGAGCGATATGATGTCGAAGTTCGCTTTCCCGCAATGGCAATATTGCGGCACCGCTGTCAAGGGTGATGTCGTCGGCGTGATCAATGTGGTCGGCGATAACGCGGATTTCGAATTTAAGTTAACCGCAACCTCAACCATTGCAAGTAAGGAATGCTCTGATTCCGGCCCCAAGGATTCGCTCTACACCACACTGCAGATGATCAACGGCGCATGGACGATCGTTCGTGCCTCTGAGGGCATTGATACGCGCAAACGGCCGATCGTGAACCCCACGAAAATAACCCTTACGCTCAAAGAAGGAACTACGACGATAGCGAACGGCGGACAATTTACCTCTGCGGTGGCAAGCCCGACTTCACCGTCGATCGCCACGTTCTCCTGGGACGCTGTATCCAGCGCTTCCACGTATGTCGTCATTCTTATCGACAGACGTAATCCTCAACAGGGCATAGCGTTTGCCTTGCCGAGCACGGTGACCAGCATCTCCACCGATAAAAAACTTGATCAAATCGGCGGAGTAGAGATCAGCAGCCTGTTCGGATTTAATACCGACAGCAAGGGCAATGGAAGCAGCGGCGGCAACGGGCCATTTGCCGAAGGCGCCCAGTTCTCCTGGGAAGTCATTGGCCTGGGCAGCATTGGGGTGAACGCACTCGTAACCAACCCCACCAATACAAGCGCTACTGCAACCCCCACCAAGTCTGTGGCGGATATTCTCGCAGATGTCGTTGCAATCAGCAGCGTCAATAGTTTCAGCGTCGCGGGCACGTATAAAGAAATGACCGCAACCGTGAAGTCCGGTTCCACACCGCTTACGTATAATGAAATGATCAGCGGATATGATGCCGTCAACGCGAACCAGGTAACGATCAGTGTCCATACCATGAACCCGGATAGCGCGACGAATCCGGTCGGCGGCACTATGCCTGGTACGATGAGTTGTGTCCCCGGCATAAGCGTGAACGGCAGCGGTAATAAGTTCTATCCAATCACCTTCCTGAATGGCGACGCAGCCAAGACCGTTGACCTGTACCAGGGATGGAACGGCGTGAATATTCAGGACTGCGCCGGGTTGAACAAAAACTTCAATGTTCAGACAAAAGGCGGTATCGCGCCGGTGATCCAGGTCGGCTCAGTTGTTGACGACAATAACAAGACACTCACCAAAGACTCGATGGGGAGTTATTATAACAGCAAGAACAGCGCCGGGTTCGTATCTGGCAGCAAGAAAGTGACTATCACCGGAACGATCACGGCAGGTACGGTGTTGTCCAGCCTGAATATCAATGTCTGGAACGATGCTATCCAGGCGAATGCATTCACGCAAGCGAATGTCACCAACGGTTCATTCACGGCAACTGTCGATATATACAGCGGTGACAACTGGATAAATATTAATGGCAACAGCAACACAGGAACTCCCGGCACCATGGGTGAACAGTTCAATGTGAACGTCGGCGTGTATACCGACATGGGAACCACCTATGTGCCGCCGTTCAGTGAAATGACCGTATGGTCGACACCGACAGTCAAATTGTCGCCGACGCAATCGTACGGCAACAGTTCGGATTGGGATGCAAGCACTGATGCCGACGACAGCGTGATCATCACCGGCAGAATGAAGAAGCCGATTGATGGATATTATAATATCAACAGCGACGGCAACAACAGCAACGGCAGCCTGAAAGCACAGTCAGATGGGACCTTTAGTTTGACCGTGGCCCTTTATAATGGCATGAACAACGTCAACTTGAACGACGTGGATGGAAACTGGTACGGGCTCAATATCAACACGACCAAGGGTAAAATGGTGATCAAGACCGTTATCAGCAGCGTTAATGGTGTTGCCTATGTGCCCTCAACAACCGGCGGCATGGGTTCTGTTAGTGTCGGGAACGCATGTACCGTCACTATTGTCGGCAAAGCGCTGGTAGGCGACATGAATATCAACTGGAACGGCTATGACGGTTCAAATCCATATTGGGAATCCCAGACCGTGCAGTCAACGGGAACCGCCGGAACGCAGGGTAATTTCAGCGTAACCGTTCCGCTGGTCGGCGGTACCGGCAGCCGCAACTCCGTTGATATCAATGATGCGAACCTTAAGTGGACCGGTCTTGAGGTAAAGACAACAGGCGCGTGCCCGTACGTCAACCCTGTCCTGACCGTGACCGAGGTGAAAGCGGACGGCGTGGTTCTGACGAAAGACGCGATGATGGGTTCGTATAACGCGGGATTGAGTGCCACGACAATATCCATCAGCGGCACCAGCAACAGGTCCGGTCGGACGGTAACCGCTACGCAGTATGCATGCGGTTTGAACGATTCGAACACCGGGGTTGCATCAACGAGCGCGAATGCCAACGGCACGTATGATTGGACCATTGTCAATATTAAAGTCTACGATACGAGCCCGAACACGGGTATAGGCTCCAACATGATCAATATTTACGATGGATCCAACAATAACTTTAGCGTGTCAGTAACAAGCGGTAATCAAGTAGTGCCGACGCCCCCGTTGATCATTACCGATGTTATTCGCGACTTGGACAGTCTGCCGGCACCGGACTCTGTCAATGTTCCGGGTATGTGCGGTTCGAAGTCATGGGACGCCGGCAATACGACCACGGTCACGATAAAGGGCCGCACGATAGCCCAGGTAACGACCGGCACGTATAATGATGCGACAGGGGGAACCCATACCTTCGTGATCGATGCCAATGGCAATTTTACGATCGCAAATGTGCCGGTATACGGCGGACCAAACAGTACGATAGGATGGAACAACTTTAATATTCACGATTCGGAATGGAATACGTTTAACGCCAGCATCAGCTCGACGAACACTGTTGTGAAGCCTCAGTTTGTGAAGATCACATCGCCGACGCAGGGAGCCATGGACCTCACGGGTATCCACACCGTGAGCGGGATCATTACGGATCCTATCAACTCAGGATTCAAACCGAGCGTGGTTCGAGCAAGCACCAGTGTATGTGATAACGTAACCTACACAGGGTGCATACAAGCGGCGTATTCAAGTGATCCCGTTGAGCAGAAAGCGCCCATGAATCAACTTCCGATTACGTTTGATCAGGCCGCAGGCACATTCAGTTTTAATGTTGACTTTGGTTCTAATAGTACGGTGTGGTTGAATGTGTATGCGTTTGACAATGTTACATTCGCCAATCATGGCCATATGATCAGCGTAAACAGCCAGTATCCTTCTCCGGAATCATGGAATAAGGCGGGCATGGCCGGTAAACGAACGCAGAACCCGTCGATCCTCCAGCAATTCATGAAACAGCAGCTGATGTATATTTCCAGCTATCAGTAGTGTTGAGCATGTGACAGCAAAAAACTTCAGCGGGGTGGGGAATTTCCCCACCCCCTTTTTTACCCTTACGATCGGTGCTGAAAAAAACACGCTTACACATGCGATGTGACATTCTTTACAACGGCGTTGCCCAATCCCAAACTGCACGAGCGAGGTGTCTATGGTGAAAAAAGTCATGTTTCTGGTAATCGCATGTTGTTCCGTTTCTCTCCTGACGACGGCCATGGTCACGGCAGAGCCGGCACAAAAACCTCTCCCACCTCTCCAGGTAACAATCCAGCCGGTCCGGACGGACATTACACCAGACGCAATTCAGCCGGGGGAGGCAATAGCATTCAGAGTTACTGCTGTATCTTTAGTGGACACTCAGGAAATGCGGATCAAGGTTGATCTGGTCAGCGGGGCGGAGCTCGTATCCGGCGGAACATCCTGGATCGGTCGCGCTGCAAAGAATGTTGAAAAAGTACTTATTCTGACCGTCCGTGCACCCAAGAACGGCAGAGGATCGATCAAGGCCAGGGCATCAATTCCCAACACGCAGGGTGCGGCTTTTTCGACGGAGACGTCCTATCAGCTCGGTGCTGATGCGCAGGCAAGCCAGAAGCTGAACCAGAAATCTTCTATTATGGAACCGGAGCAGCAGGTTAAAAAGGACAGCAAAGGGACCAGTGTTATTGAATATCGTTAAACGCAGGCTTATCCCAGCTTTAGAGTTCCGGGGAGGCATCTTTTGAATTACCGTTCTATTATCACCATCGTTTTAATTGTCCTCATCGTTCCGGTTATCTTCCTGTCAGGTTGTGGTGGATCAAGCAGCAGCAACTCGTCACCGTCAACAAGTTCAGCGCCGAAGCCGCCAACAGATGTTGCTACGTTCGTGGGCGAGGGACAGGTGGATATATTCTGGACCGCACTTCCTGATGCAAGTTCTTATAACGTGTATCGCTCCTCGTTTTCAAATATGTCCGGAGCAACGAAGTTGGCAGGTATTACCGTCTCGTCCTATGTAGATACGAACGGACTGGCAACGGGAACGACCTACTGGTACGTCATTACTGCAGTTAATACCGCCGGCGAAAGCGCGACATCAACCGCAGTCGCCGCCTCGATCCCGATACTTGCCGCTCCTCAGGCGGTAAGCGCGGTATCAGGCGCAGGCAAAGTTACCCTGTACTGGCGACCAGCCGGGTTTGCAACATCCTACAATATATATCGGTCCCTGATATCAGGGACCAAAGGGACCCTTCTCGCTACAACGACCGAGCATTCCTACGTTGATGCAACACCCGTAAATGGAACCCCCTACTATTATGTGATCGCCTCGGTGAATGCAAAAGGGGAAAGTGGTTTGTCAACAGAGGTTACCGCAACTCCTTCCTCGGCAGGGGCGCCGGTTTCCGTTACGGTCAGCGGTAAGATTCAGTATGAAGACAAGGAATATGATGAGAATGGTTTTACCGGAAAGACATCCTTTAAAGCGGCCAGGTTCGTGAGCGTTGATATCGTGAATGCAGCCAGTCCTGCCGCTCCGCTTACAACAGGGGTGACAGATGCGAATGGCGCGTACAGTGTCTCTCTGGATGCCGCAGAATTATCATTATCAGTCTATATCCGGGTCAACTCCACCGCAAAACCGGTTAATTCTCCGGCGATTGAAGTGAAGTCTCTTTCACCTGTTGCTTTGTACGGTGTTGTAGGAAGCACCTTCATCCCTTCCGGAGATGTGAACGTTAATATCAACATACCGGTAACGAATTCCGCAGCAGGCGCATTTAATATCCTTGACGTCTATACGTCCGGTTTCGAGTTTATCCATTACCTCTCCGGAACGTATCCTCCTGCGCTGACCGCATATTGGATGATCGGCAATTCCAATGGAACGTTTTTTTGTACGGATGCTTCAGGTTGTTTCCCCGGAGCTCCGGGTGCGGGGATCTATGTCCTGAATTATGGAGGGGACTCGGACGAATTTGATGATGATGTTCTGTGGCATGAATTCGGTCATTTCACCGCAGCCAATTATTCCCATGATGATTCTCCGGGCGGCATGCATTATTTATCATCCAACGATCTTGATCTTCGATTGTCCTGGAGCGAGGGATGGGGTGATTTTTTTCCGGGTGCCGTAAAATACTGGCTGAATTCAAGCCCCGACACGCGGGTACGCCTGTCTTCCTCGCTGACCATGCCTATTTCCCAATATGTGGATACGACGGGAAAGCAGGCGGGGATATCTATTAATATTGATCAGCCCTATCAAGGAACGAATAGTGCGAATGATCCCTATATCCATGCATCGAGTGAGATAGCCGTGGCCAAAGTGCTCTGGAACCTTATGACAGGAACGGGGAACTTCGGCATGCCGTCGGTCTGGAATGTAGTGACAGACAGCGCGTATAAGAATCTTCCCTATCCGAATTTATCGTCCAATCAGGCAAATCTTGAGCTGTTTTGGGATGCATGGTTGAAAAGACCCACAGCTGTCGCTGAAATGGGGACGTTGCAGTCGGTGTTGACCGAACGCAGGATCAATTATGCGATGGATTCCTTTGAACCAGATGCAGGTCCCGTCAGCAGCCGCAGACTTGTGGTGGGCCAGTCAGAGGAGCACACGTTGTATGCGGCAAATGATGCGGACTATGTTGCGTTCGATGTGGCTGCTGCATCGCAACCCTATACCATTAAAACGATGAATTTATTGGATGGCGCTGATACCGTTATCAGCATTTACAGCTCAAGTGACTTGAACAAGGCCATAGCGTCTAATGACAATGCAGACGGATGGGTCTATGATCCGGTGAATGTTCCCGTACCCGGGTATTGCGATTCAAATGGAATTTGCCACGACAATGGGTTCGATATTCTTGGATCGCAGATCACGTATGTTTTCAGTGTTCCCGGAACGTATTACGTGAAGGTGATGTCGTCTCAAAACAGGCCTCTTTCCGCAGGAAGATACGGGTCATATACACTTTCGATCACGTCGCCCTAGAATGCGCACCTAAAAGGGTGAAGAGTACCTTGATTATTTACCATGGTAGAGGTAAGATAATTTATTATTTACGGGCACGGTTGCAATAATTTATTGTGAAGGGAGGGACGATGTCTGACGCGGATGTTGGCAGGTCAGTTGGTATCGCTTCACGCAGGTAACTATTCAACTTCCGGGTAATGCTACTGGAGGCAATTAATGAAAGGAGCAACATATGAAAAAGGTATTGATCTTAGCAGTAGTGGTATTGTCAGCGGCAATTTTAATCTATGCATGCGGAAGCAGCAGCAGTAACAAAACGACTACACCAGCAGGTCCGGGTGTCGCAAAATTCACAACGCCGGCCCAGGCCGCATCCTCTGCCGCATCGCTGGGAGGCGCAGTTTCACTTTCCTCAACGATCGGGAATGTTTCAGGTATGGCAGGAAGTGCCATCCCCTCCGGTTATGCACCGGGTAAAAAAGGAAAGGTCGTCAATACAGCGCCGATCGCGAACCTTGATCCCCGTTTGAAAGTCATGGTTGACAAAATGATGGCTGAACTCAGGAGCCCGATGGTGACCGGCGCCATGTCAAAAGGCCGCTCATTTAAGGCTTTGAACACGGTTCGTTCCGCTGCTACGACCACGACGATAAACGAGAACTGCACGCTGAGCGGAAGCATGAGCTTGACCGCCACTGACAACTCTGCAGCAGGTTACTCGGATTTTGTTCTTGATATCACCTATACCAATTGCAAAGATACAGTGTCTGAAGAAATGACGGGTGCGATGCATGCCCGACACAAACTTATGAAGGATAATTCTTCAGAGATTTCCGACATGACGTTGTCCAGTCTTACGCTGAAGCAGTATCAGGGTTCGACTGTGTATGAGACCATTGTTCTTAATGGCACATTCAACAGCACGGACAATAAGACCAGTGGAAATGAGTATGCAGATGGGACGTTCGCTATGGACAGTCAGGGGCAAAGTTCCACCTTTGCGTTCTCGAAGCTGAACGATGCCTGGACCAAGAGCGGGACCTCACTTCCCATCACCGAGGAGCACACGTCGACCGGATCGTTCAGTCTCAGTTTCCCGATACCGGCAAATTCCGGACTCCAGGGCAACCCGACAACCATGTCTTTTGTGATCGCATTGACGAATCTTGACGTGAAAGACCGGTCCAATGTTGATGGCAGCACTGATGAATGGCTCAACGGAGGCATCAGCATGACCTGGACACCGGCAATTCCCGGATCAGAATGTGTGCCAGGTTCTTTGACGGTTTCTACTGATGTTGCTAATCCTATTCATACGCCCAGTACGGGATGCCCCACCTCCGGCAAGGCAACCGTGAACGGCGCAACCGTTGAATTCGGTGTGCCCTCCGGCTCCCAGGTTACCGTGACCTTGAATGGTACGTCACAGACGTTTACTGATTGCAATTCCATGGATACCGGCGGATGCGGACTGATGTAAAAGCAGGTTGATCAAAGGAAAACTGCGAGGGGAGCCATCGGCTCCCCTCGTTTATTTGTGCTTCGCTTCCTGCCAGAGTTGTTCCATCTCATCCAGGGTCATGTCGTTCAACGATCGTTCCGTACTGGCAGCGCTCTCTTCTATATAGCGAAAACGGTGAATGAACTTGGCGATGGTCTTCCTGAGGGCGTCTTCGGGATTAATGCTGAGGAATCGGGAAACATTCACGAGCATGAAGAAGATATCTCCCAACTCCTCCTCGATCCCCGCGGTATCTTTTTGCTTTAATGATTCCTTAAATTCCGCTATCTCCTCATCAAGTTTGGGCAAAGCTTCGTCGATCCTGTTCCAGTCGAATCCGACACGTGCTGCCCTCTCCTGGAGGCTGTGAGCGCGGAGAAGTGAGGGGAGATGCCGGGGAACGCCGTCGAGCAGGGACTTCCTGTTCTCATAGCCTTTTTCCTTCTTCTTGAGGTCCTCCCAGTTCGCCAAAACTTCCTTGTCCGTTTCAAGCTTTGCATCACCGAATACATGGGGATGCCTGCGGGTCATTTTCTCGATATTTGCGGTGATCACGTCGTTCAGGGTGAACTCCTGGCGTTCTTCCGCGATCCGGGAGTGAAAGATGATCTGGAAGAGCAGATCGCCGAGCTCTTCCTTTACCTTTTGGGGATCACCCTCATCCAGGGCATCAAGCACCTCATAACATTCTTCGATAAGGAACGGTTTCAACGAGTTGGCCGACTGCTTGCGGTCCCAGGGACACCCATCGGGTCCGCGCAGTTTCGCCATAAGTGCGACTAAATCATCCAGCCTGTTATTCATGGTACCTCCGCATCATTTGCGAATAAATTACACAATGGAACCGGTGTTTGCAAGCTTTTTTGTTGAAAGGCCTGTATCATTATGGTAATGTTACGAATACATCGATCCATTCACCATTGTTTCATAAGGAGAACGCAATGCTTAAACGAATCAGCGCCCTGTGCATCATGCTGTCAGCCGTGGTCCTGCTCACCGCCATGGGGGGCAAAGGAGGACTGGAAAAGGCACCCCGGGTCGAGAAAAATTACTCCGTCGAGGTTACGGATGTATCAGGCAATAAAATCGATGGACACAACTTCAGCTGGGAAGGCAGGATCAACTTCTCGGGCTCCATGGGCATGGCGAAGGTGACCATTCCTTTCGATAAAGTGAAAGAAATGATTGTCGGGGACAAAAAGGAACGCAAGGTCAAAGCCACGGTGCATCTCCATGATGGCGCCGAAACAGTGATTGAAATTGATGCGGATGCCCGATGTTATGGTGAAGCCGGATTCGGAAGCTTTATGCTGACAATGGAAGAAATAAGGACCATTGTCTTTAAAAAGAACTAAGCATTCCCGTGGTTGAATTGGATCGTCCCATACATAAGCCGAACGATGCGGGAATCAAGGCGCTGCTTGATGAGTACAACCCGGTAATCCGGGAGGCGCATTTCGCCGGTGCCAACGGGAACGAAGTGGTCCAGCGCCGCACGGTGATGATCGACCGGGTGCTCCGTGAGACGCACGAGTTGTTGACGAATTCCGGTCCCATGCCTGCGCTGCTGGCAATCGGCGGTTACGGCAGGGGAGAGCTCAATCCCCATTCCGATATCGACATCATGTTCCTGTGCAGGGACGATGCGGACCGCGCCAGGGCGCCCGAACTGCTCTATCGCCTCTGGGACGCCGGACTTGATATCGGGTACAGCGTCAGAAGCGCCACGGAATGCGTACACCTCGCCCGCCAGGACAATAAAATCCGCACCTCATTGATGGAAGCGCGCCTGATCTCAGGCGACCCGCTATTATTCGCCTCATTCATAAAATCCATGCACAGCGATGTTTTCTTTTGGAAGGCTTCGTCCTATATTCAGGAAAAACTTGTTGAGCGCAATGCCGCCCGGCTGAAGTACGGCGGTTCCATTTATCTTCGGGAGCCGAACATCAAGGAAGGTGCGGGCGGGCTCAGGGACTTTCATACCGCATTGTGGATCGCGTTTGTGCATTTTCGGACGAACTCGCCCGAGGACCTCGTGAAAGCGGGCGTGCTCAGCGAAGGGCAGTTGTCGGTGTTCAAGCGGTCGCGGAATTTTCTCTGGCGGGTAAGGAATGAGATCCATTATCTTTCAGGCCGCAAGAACGACCAGTTGACCTTTGATCTGCAGGAACGCGCAGCGCAGGATTTTCATTACCGTGATTCCGTTCATCTGCTTGCGGTAGAGCGGTTCATGAAGGCATATTTTCTCCACGCGCGGAATATCCGCGAGTTTTCGAATGTCCTCACCGAAGCAGTGCTGCCAAAACCCGCGCACCGCTGGTTTGAACGCGCGCGTCCGCTCGGACACTTTTCGCTTATCGGCAGAACGCTTATCCCTCAATCCACCACGAGTTGCAAGAACGATTCATCCCTGATCATGACGGCATTTGAACTCGCCCAGACCCGGCATGCGATATTTTCGGAAAAGCTCAGGTCGCTGATCAAGGCCTGCCGCATCGAGACCAGCGGCAGAACATCTCCGGCCGCTTCCGCCACATTTCAGGCCATCCTGAATGATCCTGATAACCTTTCAGAGACGCTCACCCTGATGAAAGACCTGCGGTTCCTCGGCAGGTATCTCCCGGAATTCCGGGAGATCCAGGCGCTTGCGCGGCACGACTTCTACCACAAATACACGGTTGATGAACACATTTTGCTCGCCATCAAAAGCCTTCAGGACCTCTGGATCGGCAATTCAGGTCTTTCCTCGCTGCATGAAGCGATCAAGAGCGTCAAAAAGCGGTGGGTCCTGTTCCTCACCGTTCTGCTGCATGATCTCGGCAAGGCGTATCGGACAGGACATGAAGGCCACGGAGCAGAGCTGGCTGAAACTATCCTGCACCGTCTGGGGATTGCGGGTGAGGACCGGGAGCGCATTATATTCCTGATCAAGAACCATCTCGTTATGTCCACCATCTCTCAGCGAAGGGAATTGAACGACCGCAAAGTGATTGAGGATTTCGCCCGGCTCATCGGCGATCGCGAGAACCTCATCATGCTCTATCTGCTGACCTACGCCGATACGTGCGCGGTAAATCCCACTGCCTGGACCCAATGGAAGGCCGTGCTGCTCCAGGACCTGTATCGACGGACCGAGGACCTTCTCAGCGAATCAGCGAACGAGCGCGTGGCGGACCAGTCACGGCTGATTGCCGCTATGAACAAGATCAGGACAGCGGCGGTTACTGCAGCTACGCCCGGGGATATCGATGTGTTCCTGAGGTCCATGCCGGAACAGTATATTCTTTATACGTCCACGAACAGGATCATCGACCACCTGAAGATGATGAAGCGGCTTCCTGAGGAAAAACTGGTGATCCAGTACCGGCATTATCCTGAAAAAGGCTACACCGAACTTACGGTTTGCGCGTATGATGCCTATGGCCTGTTTTACCGGTCAGCGGGTACGATTGCGGCCAAGAACCTGAGCATTCTGCGAGCACAGGTGTATACCTCGAAGAACGGCGTGATGATCGATACGTTTCGGATAACCGATCCCGATGGGAAGATCTGCGCGTATGACGAGGCCTTTGAGAGCTTGCGGACTGAACTCCGGATAGCTCTGACCAGCGGGTCACGGCCGCCGGAGCCGGGTTTGTATGCGGCGGCAAAGGTCGTGCCGGGCGCAATTACGCCGGTCGTGGAGTTTGATAACACGACGTCCGATGCATGGACCATCATCGATATTGAAGGACGCGACCGTGTAGGTTTCCTGTATCAGGTAACGAAAGCCTTGTTTGACTTGAATCTCGACATCGGCTCCGCGAAGATCGTGACCCAGGGAGCGCGGGTCATGGACTCCTTTTATGTCACGGATATGTGCCGGGAAAAGGTCAAGGACGACCTCCGTCTCTATAAAATACGCGATACGCTGCTGAACGTTCTGGCGTAGCGGACCTGTCACAAGAACACCTCAAATGAAAAAATATATCATCATCATGGCAACAACGCTCTTTGTCGTGCTCTCGGCGCTCGAGATCTACGTGCAGAGCGATGCATTTGCCCGCCGAATCAGGCCCTTCGTGGTCGCGCCTCTTGCAGAGGTCCTTGGACCGACTGCGAAGATCGGCTGGGTCAAGGCGAACCTTGTCCCTCTCTTTATCGAGGTCCGGGATATATCGCTTTCCGACGAATGGGGTAAGGAAGCTGTTGCCATCCACAAAGTGAAAGTCTATATCAACCCGCTCTACCTTCTCATCCATGAACTCAGATTATCAACCATAAGTATTCTTGATCCGAGCATCACTGCGGAACGCACGATGAACAATACGCTGAATCTGACGAAGATCGCGGCGGATCTGAAGGCCTCGATCGAACGATCGCAGAAGAATGGCGGGTCCGGATATACGGTCTCGCTTCGCACCGTGGCGATAAAACAGGGTAAATTCCGGTATGACGACCGTTCTACTTCCTCGCAGGTGTCCGCTTCAGGGATCAATATCACCGCCCGGGTCAATCTGAAGAATGAACATGGAAGATTTGCCGTCAGAATAGCCGACATCAAAGCAACCGGGGCAGGGTATCCTAAATTGGCATTCAATCTCAAGGCGGATGGTGTGTATGACCGGGGGAGTCTCAGACTCGGATCATTGGATCTTGTGTCGCCCGACACGCGGCTTTCGGCAGAAGGCACCATCGCCTCGCTTCCATCAACGATCCTGGACATTCGGCTCAAAGGCAGGTTCGGCCCGGAGACACTCGGCAGGTTTGCTGAAATAATGAAACCCGGCCAGAAACAACAAGGACCGTTGATCGAGGCCTCGCTGATCATAAAAGGGAAAGCGACCAATCCGGTCTTCGAAGGCACGATGAAGGTCGCGGGTTTTGCATATAAGGGGATCATTGTCAAGGAAGGGGCCGTGGCGTTTGGATACCGGAACCATACGATCACGGTGAAGGGCGATCGATGGAAGCTTTCCAAAGAAGGAAATGATGCCCTTGTTGATCGGGTATATATGACGCTCAGCAAGCGCGAAGAAGGATACGACATTAAAGAAGGTGAAATGGTTGCCGGGGACCTGGCGCTCCGCGTATCAGGCAGAGTTGACATGGTAAAGGGTGTCGATGCTTCCCTTGCCGTTGAATCAACGGGCATGGGCAAAACACTATTCTTTCTGACCGGGTTCCCTTTTGAAGGCAGGGTTAGCGCTAAAGGACAGCTCCTCGGCCCGGTAGCCGGACCGCATTTTGAGGGGACACTGTCCGCGGGCCCCGTAACCGTAAAGGGCATTTTGTTCAACGATGCTGAAGGCCGTCTCCAATATAACGACAAAAAAGTGACGCTTGCGGATACCGCAATCCATCAGGGCGACTCAAGCTATGTTTTCGACGGCGCAGTGGATTTCAGCGGACCGGAAGTCGTGTATACCGCGGATCTTCAGGTCATACGTTCGGACGTGGTGAGCGTCGTGGCGCTGTTTTACAAACAGATCCCGCTGAAGATGTCCGCTGTGGGAGAGCTGTCGTTCAAGGGCTCAGGCAAGGACTATAAGGGGACCGGACGTCTGTCGCTTGATGCGGGCTCAGCATACGGTGAATCGTTCGACAAGGGCTCTGTAACCGCGACACTTACGAACGGCCGAATCACCTTCCCGCAGGTTGTGCTGTACAAGGGGAGCGGTGTGGTCAAAGCAACGGGATGGATCGGATTCGACGGCACCTATTCGTCCAGCCTGACGAGCAGATATCTGAGCCTCTCCGAGGTCAATCACCTCCCCGCAATGCCGCTTGACGGACAGTTCAAACTTGACCTGAGCTCCTCGGGCAGTTTCTCCCATCCCCAGGTGAAGGCGTCCCTCGATATTGCCGAGGTAACGTTCTATAAAGCACCCATCGGTCAGTTCAGCGCACTGGCGAGCATCGACAAAGGCATGATGACAATCAAAGCGGGATTGGACGATAAGCGCGCTGATGTGCGGGGCACCATGGTCCTCCAGGAACCCTATGCATGGACCGCGGATGTTTCCGTTGATTCGGACAATATTGACCCCTCCATTCTCATGGGGAACAAAGAACTTGCGACCAAGATGCGATTGATCCTGAACGGCGCAATGGCCGCCCGGGGAAACGGCGGAGATATGAAAACGTGGTCCGCAAAGGCCTCGTTCCGGCATCTCGGCCTGGTGGTCGGCGATTACCGGATCGACAATGAGGAGGTGGCAGAGCTTACCATCGAGGGGGAAACTCTGACCGTGCAGACCCTTAAGCTCAGCGGTCCCGGAACGCGGATTGATATTGCCGGCACCACTCAATTGATGAAAAGCCTGGATCTTACGTTCACCGGAACCGCGAACCTGTCGCTTCTCAGGGGTCTTTACCGCGAAGTGGAGCATGGCGATGGCGTTGCCGAAGTAAAGTTATCCGTGCGGGATGCCTGGAATAATCCCGATGTGGCGGGTGAACTGGATATCCGGAATGGCGAGCTAAAGATCAAGGACATCCCGCAGAAATTCTCGGCACTGAACGGCAAGGTCACCTTTGATAAAAGCAAGATCGTCGTGGATTCTCTGCAGGGCGAGATCGGCGGCGGGAAGATGAACTCTTCGGGATGGGTGCAGCTTTCCGGGCTTGCCCTTCGGGACTTCACCGCAAAGGTTTCGTTCGAAAACGTGACGGTGCGCTACCCGGAAGGCCTCACGTCGACGCTGTCGGGAGACCTCTATTATGACGGCGATGCAACCGAGCAAAGTCTCGCGGGTGAAGTATTGATCAAACGGGCCCGCTATGACAAACGCATTGAGTGGAAGAGCATGCTGGTCGATCTCACAAAAGGTTTTTATCAGAAGAAAAAGACCGACATCGGCTGGATCGGCGCCACGCAGATCAATATGCGCTTCCATGGCGCGGATAACATCCTGTTCCAGACCAATCTCGCCAAGATGCCGCTCGATGTGGATGTGTTCATTCGCGGCACGGTGAACCAGCCGCAGCTTCTGGGGCGGATCGAAGCACGCAGCGGGTTTGTCTATTTCCGGAAGAATGATTTCAAGATCCAGCACGCGTCCGTCGACTTCATCGATCCCAACCGGATGAACCCCATGCTGGACATCCAGGCGGCCACAAAAGTTCGAGAATACCAGATCAGCCTTGCGGTATCGGGCAGCGCCGACCATGCCCTGGTAACGCTGTTTTCCGCGCCTTCTCTGCCGGATGCGGACATCCTGGGCCTGCTTGCCCTGGGTAAAACAAGCGATGAACTCAAGGGAAAGGAAACAGGGGTTGGCGTGAGCGAGGCGGCTTATCTGGCAACGGGACAGGTGCAGGACATTGTAGAACGAAGGGCGCGTAGTCTCACCGGCCTTGATCGTGTGCAGGTAGACCCGTATGTAAGCAAGGCGGACAACTCGGTGCCGAGGGTAACGGTGGGCAAGGAGATCATTCAGGACAAGCTTTTCGTAACGTATTCATCCAATGTGGGCGCTACGGTCCCGGAACAGAATTTCCGGATCGAATATATTCTGGACAAGCATTTGTCGCTGGTTGGGGAACGCAACGAGATTGGAAATATCGGGGCGGATTTGAAGTTCCGATTTGAGTTTAGATAACTGCTTGCGGCGGTTAGACACGGATGGCACGGAGAACGGCGAACATCAAGAGGTAGGGCGGGTAGAGCGCTGCGAAACCCGACAGCATTACCTTGATTCAACGCTGATTCTGTAGTTGTTCTCCAATACGTGAGCCAGGCTTCACTTCGTTTGACCCGACCTGAGTCAATAAATAGTAATAAATAATTCATTTAAAATTGACAATCTAAGCACTTTAATCTAAGATTGATGCAACGTAGAAATAAATTAAAGTTGTAAAAAACCAATAAACCTTGCGCCGGTGTAGCGTTTCGGCTATGGAGAATGATCTGATGAAGAACAGGTTTAAAGCAGTCTTCGTAATGCTTGTAGTGACTCTGGCATGTATGTGCGGTTGCGGTAGTGAGGGAATTGTAAACGAAAGACCGCTCGTAAAACTGAATCCATCTATCGCCCCAAATTATCTTGGAAATACAGTAAGCAATGTAGATATCGCCCAGGACCTATGTACACGGGGCACCGACTCAGGTCAGCTTGAGTATATGGCCGATCATAATGCTACAGTGACTTTTGTCGCAACCCCCGTAATTTCGAATGCAACACCAACGATCACAATTACCATAGATCGATATACCATTGACTACGTCGCCCTGTCTGATTCACCGAACGCTCCACCAATTGCGAGTGAAACGGCCAACAAAACAATGGTGTTAAACGTGAGCGGTTCAGGCGGAGTCTTTACGGAAACGGTATCTTTTGTGGATAGCGTTCGTAAAATAAAGTATATGTCAGATATGAAGAGTGGTTCGTATAGCGCGATGGGATTTAACAATAGTGGAATGAATACTTATTATGGCTTTAACAACTACAATGCAAAATATACGTTCTATGGTAAAGACAACGAAGGTCAAAAATATTCCGCCAGTGCATCTCATAATTTTGAAATAGGGGATTTCGATTATTGCAAACAGTAGCGTAATTCACATCTTAGATTGTTGCATCACACAAACGGATGTAATGAAGTGGCAGATCTCCTTGGAATTCCTTAAGATATCTTCTCTCAATGCGCCTCATCCCGGTTATTGACAAGTATGATTCCCCTAAAAATAGTACGCCAGGCCGATAGTCAGATCAACGCCGTTTCCATTCAAATTTTTCAAGTCATCAATGAGAGCGCCCGTAGGACGTGAAGCGCCGTTTAATGATGCCGATGAGGCCGCATAGGTCACCATGTAATATTTGAGGCCGATTAAAAATGATAGACTATGAGATCCGAACCCTTCGTACTCTACGCTGAATTTCTTTCCAAGAGCGCTCCCATAGTGGACAGCAACATGGCTGCCCCCGGGGATATCGCTTGTATTCATATTCATTTCTCCTGAACGATAGGACCCGAGGCCTGCGCCAATTTTCATCTGGCTAGTATCCGACAACGGTATTTTATACTTGAGGGTAACACCCGCTATATTTCTCTTAAACGTGCCGCTCGCATTTTTAACGGGCGGTATAAATTTGCTTTCCTGCGATCCGAGGGTTGCATCTATATCGAAGATCCTCGTTAAGCCGTATCCTATGGTTAAACTAAATCCGGAGCCGCCGCCGCCGCTGATCTTGACGGTTTCGCCGGTGTTTGTTGTTCCCACATCAACACTGGACAATCCCGATCCGGTTTCCAATGCGGCTTCAATTCTGGTGCGCCCCGCTGTATTGATTAATGGAACATCCTGGGCATTCGAAACAGTTGCCACAAATATCAATACGGCAAAAAATAGCAGCGTTGTTATCTTCATGTCGATCTCATAGCCTCCATTCTCAATGCGCTTCATCCCAGTTCTTGCCCACGTTCATATCCACCCTGATCGGGACTGCGAGCTTGACCACACCCTCCATCTCTTCCCTGGCGATCTTCATAATTGTCTCTATCTCATCATCCGGCGCTTCGAACACCAGCTCATCGTGCACCTGGAGGATCATTTTCGATTTAAGGTGCTCGCGCTTGATCCTGTTGTGGATGTTGATCATGGCGATCTTGATAATGTCAGCCGCGGTTCCCTGGATCGGAGTGTTCACGGCAGTGCGCTCGCCAAAGTTACGTACCGGTGCGGCTGAAGAGGACAATTCAGGAATGAAGCGGCGTCTTCCGAAAAGCGTGGTCACGTATCCGTTCGTCTTTGCATCCTCGATGGTTTTGGCGATAAAGTCGCGCACGCCGGGGTAGCGGGCGAAGTATCCGTCGATGTATCGTTTGGCCTCGCTGTTCGAGACGCCGATGTCCTGGGCCAGGCCGAATGCGGAGATGCCGTAGATGATGCCGAAGTTCACGGCTTTGGCCTTGCGCCGCATTTCCTGGGTGATCTCGTCGACCGGAAGACCGAGGACTTCCGATGCTGTTCGCGTATGCACATCCTGGTTCTCGATGAAGGTCTGGATCAGCACCGGGTCGGCGCTCATGTGCGCGAGCACGCGGAGCTCGACCTGGGAGTAGTCAGCGGAGATCAAACTTGCACCCGGCTCCGCAATGAAGGCCCGTCTGATCTCTCTGCCCACGTCCGTACGGATCGGAATGTTCTGGAGATTCGGGTCGCTGCTCGAAAGCCTGCCGGTGGAGGCCACCGCCTGGTTGAACGAGGTATGGAGCCTGCCGGTTTTCGGGTTGATCATCGTGGGCAAAGCGTCGATATACGTCGACTTGAGCTTGGACAGCGTCCGATATTTCAGGATCTCCGCAGGCAGGGGATGCACATGGGCCAGCTCCTCAAGCACGTCCACGTTCGTTGAAAAGCCGGTTTTGGTCTTCTTGGTGGGCAGGAGTTGAAGCTTGTTGAACAGGATGTCGGCAAGCTGTTTCGGAGAATTTATGTTGAACTCGACGCCGGCCAGTTCATAGATCGCTTCGACGATATGCGCGGTTTCTTTTCCCAGCCGCACGGACATGTTCTTCAGAAACGAAGCATCGATCTTAACGCCGGAACGCTCCATGTCAACGAGTACTTCCAGGAGCGGCATTTCCATGTCGTGAAACAGGCCTTCGAGCTTGTGCTCTTGCAGCTTTGGAGATAACAACTGTTTCAGCTGAAAGGTGATATCCGCATCCTCGCCGGAATATGCGGTGGCTGTTTTTATATCGACCTCGTGAAACCCTATCTGTTTCTTGCCAGTCCCGCACACATCGGTATAGGTCGTCATTTTATGGTTCAGGAACTCAAGGGAAAGGGCATCCAGCCCGTGCGAAGGCCTGCCGGGGTTCAGGAGATACGAGGCGATCATGGTATCGAAGGTCGGGCCAAGCACCTGAATGCCATAATGTCCCAGCACCAGTTCGTCGTACTTCATGTTCTGACCGATCTTGCCGATGGCGGTATTCTTGAAAATCGGTTTAAGAGCCTCGATCGTACGTGAGAGCGGGAGCTGCGCAGGCGCATCAGGACAGGCATGGCTGAGAGGAATATAATACGCAGTATGCGACGCAACGGAAAACGATATGCCGACCAGATCGGCCTGCATGGCGTCGAGCGAGGTGGTTTCCGTGTCAAAGCAGAACTCTGTGGACTGGGAAAGTGTATGGAGAAGGTCTGTGAGCTCCTCATCCGTCAACACGGTATGGTAGTGCTTGTCCGGCTCAGGTTCGCTGACCACGTATTTAAGCAACGAGGGGAATTCAAGCTCACGCAGCAAAACAAGCAGGGCGGCATTGTCAGGTTCTTTGACCTTCAAGGCTTCATAATCGATCTCAAAGGGAACATCGCAATCGAGTGTAGCAAGCTCACGGCTAAGTCGTGCCAGATGAGCGTTGTCGGTCAGCGACTGCTTGAGCTTGGGCTTGGTGATCTCGTGGACATTGGCCAGCAGGTTCTCGATGGTCCCGTACTGTTTGATAAGTAATTGGGCTGTTTTCTCTCCAACACCAGGCACCCCGGGAATGTTGTCCGCCGCATCGCCCATGAGCCCCATGATCTCGACCACACGGTTTGGCGGAACACCGAACCGCTCTTCTACATCAAGCGGCTCATAAACCTTCTCCTTGAGCGTATCGTAGACCTTAATGCCCGGTCCCACGAGTTGGAGGATGTCCTTGTCTCCGGTGACGATCGTAACATCGATGCCTTCTGCCACAGCTTTCCTGGCAAGGGTTGCGATGACATCGTCCGCCTCCTGACCGTCCTGGATAAAGACAGGGATACGGAAGGCTTCGACGAGTTTATGGATATAGGGGATCTGCGGCACGAGGTCCCTTGGCATGGGCGGCCGATGTGCCTTGTATTCCTTGAATTCAACATGTCTGCGGGTCGGCCCTTTTGGGTCAAACGCCATGGCCACCAGGTCCGGGGATTTTTCCTTGATTACTTTAAGAAGCATGTTCGCAAAGCCGAAGACAGCGTTGGTAGGAAGGCCTTTGGAGGTAGAGAGGTTCTTGATCGCGTAGAAAGCGCGATAGATGTAGGAATTGCCGTCAATGATATAAAAGTTCTTATTCTGCATAGGAGGGGAGTATAGCCTAAGATTCGGCAAAACACAATAACCCTGATAGGTGATATATTATGCGCTGACTATTTCGTTAATTTATAAAAGTGCTTATATATCAATGCACATGGCGTTGAGATAACCGGAGATACCTAACATCTCAAGCTGTAGTTTTGCCAAAATACCCTGAAAATACCCCATCGTGGTCATTGACAAACCTAAAGAAAAGGTATTAAATGGCACAGCTTATTGCACATAGGCAAGCATAGTCATGAGTACCGCTTCCCTCAACTGTTCATGCCTGAGGATTGAATGAATATACTGCAGCACGACAGTCCGGACTTTGAATTGATCAGCCGCTGCATAAGCGGCAGGGACGAAGAGGCGTGGCAGCAGTTCGTTCAGCAATACTCCCGCCTTATCTGGAAATCCATCCATACGACCTTTCGTTCGTCCGCATTTCACTATGAACAGGAAGATGTTGAAGACGCCTTCAGCGCGATCTTTCTTTCTTTGATAGATAACGATTTCAAGAAGTTGCGCCAATTTCATGGTGTCAATTCGTGCTCGCTTTCCACCTGGCTGGTGGTTGTCGCTTCCCACCATACCATCGACCACGTGAGAAGAGAACGACGAAGGTCCTGGACAAACACCGGGTTGCCGATTGAGCATGGGCACGACGTGGTCGACCGAAATCAGGATCTAGAGTCCGATCTTGTACAGAAACAAATGGACAAAGCCTTTACCAATGCTGTTGACGCCCTCCCTGACCAGGACAAAAAGGTCTATGATATGCTCTATGCCCGCTGCTGCGAACCGGAAAAGGCAGCGGAAAACCTCGGAATTTCGCTGCCCGCCCTCTACACCAGAAAACACCGTCTTATCGAAAAACTCAAAAAAGCTCTTCCTGTTGTGTAAGAAAATCAAACTATCGTCGTCTAATAAGCAGAAAACGACATAACCAGTCCACGTTGTCATTCTGAACGAAGTGAAGAATCTCGTATTTGCAGTTTGTTGCGAGACCCTTCGCTTCACTCAGGGTGACGAACAGGCCCGTAAAACCTGCTGTTTAAAGGAGAACCATGAGACATAACGAATCGGACATCACCGACATTTCCCTGGCCGCATATCTGGACAACCGTTTAGACGCTATTGACCGCGAAGCCATTGAACGAAGCCTTAACGGGCATTCGGAATGGAAAGACACGATTGCCGCTGCCCGAAGCGTGCTTACGGACCCGCAGGGGTTGGCCGAAAGCCGGTTTGTTCCAGCGTATCTTATTGATGCCGTTGTTCAGGCATATCCAAAGAAAGCGGATATGCTCGATATCCTCCTGTCTCTGGCGGATTCTACTCTCAATATTGTAAAGCGCTCCGCATACGTCACGATCACCTATCCTTTTCAGCCCGCGCTGGTGCGGCGCCAAAGCAGCAGGAGCACAACCATGGCCCTGATAACCAGGACCTTCGAGGACATTATTGTGAAGCTTGGTGTTGAACGCATGAGCGACGATCGGTGCAATTTTAATCTCAGCGCTGTTGATGTGCAGGGCGGAGTTCAGCTTTCGAATGTACGGGCGGAACTGACAACCAACGACCGGGAACTTGCGTCAGTCATGCTCGAAAAAGGCGGGGCGTTGTTCGAGGACATCAAACCCGGCAAATATACCATCAGGTTAAAGCGGTCCGGCAAATTATGCGGTTCCCTGTCCATCCGGATCGATCAGTAACGAGCAAAGGAGGATCGCTATGTCACTGCAGCAGACGGACATCAGAAAATATAACTATTTTGCAACCCTGTCAAAGGACGCGCAAGTTGATCTGTCGCAGAAACTGAAGATCATGGTGGTCCCCGCCAATACGGAGGTCATCAAGGAGGGTGCGGAAGGAGATGCTTTCTATTTTGTGCGTGACGGCAGGCTCGAAGTGACCAAACAAACGAAAACAGGACAGTCGGCCAAGCTGTCCATCATCGGCAGCGGCCAGGGGTTCGGTGAAATGTCTCTGCTGACCGGCGCGGTCAGGGACTGTTCCGTACGCGCAATGAATACGGTTACCCTGTATGTCCTCGCCAAGAAAGATTTCGAGGACCTGGTGCGGCGCGAGTCAGGGTTCAAGAACATGCTGCTCAGGAAGGCCGCGGAGTATGCGTATTACAACAAGATCAAAACGCTCACACCGTTCGCGCTTCTGGAGCCCGACCGGATGTTCGCCCTGATGTCGCGCATGACGGAGAAAAGCTTTTCACTGGGAGAGGACATTATCGTCCAGGGAGATAAAGGCGACTACTACTATATTATAAAAACCGGCCGCGTGGCAGTGCTCCAGATAAAGAAAGGCAGTCAGGACCAGAAACAGGTGGCCATGCTGATCGACGGCGACGGGTTCGGCGAGGAAGCGCTCATCCGGGACGACCCCAGGAATGCGACCTGCCGGGCGATCGAGGAAACGACCGTGTATGCGCTCGACCGGGAGGATTTCAACCATATTCTCAAGGGAGCGTTTCTTGATAATATCTTCGCCGAAGACATCTCGGTGGCCACTTACCGGGAGAGATATCACATTATTGACGCGCGGGTGCCGGTTGAATTCGAGGAAGAGCATATCGAGGGCGCGGAAAACATCCCCATGGAAATATTACGCCAAAAGTTCATTGAACTCGACCGGAGCAGGAATTACATCACCTACTGCACCAATGATGCGCGCGGCATGGTGGCGGCGTATCTTTTGAAGAACCAGGGGTTCAAGGCAAAATGTCTGCGCGGAGGCATCAGTTCCTGGGAGGGGCCGGTGGTAAGAAGGGCAGGAGTGGCGTAGGACAGAGGACAGAGGACAGAGGACAGAGTACAGAGGACAGAGCACAGACTATAACAAATGGAAATTTATGATCAGTAGTATGAGAAGCAGGCAGTCGTAAGCTGACATCTGACTTCTGATATCTGATCGCTGAATAAACAAGGAGATAATCATGAGTGAGGAAGAAAAGAAATCGAGCATCGAACAGATTCTTGCGGAGCGGATGAAGATCGACGAGATCCTGAAAACCGAGTTTACGCGCAAGGTCACGATCATGTTCACGGATATCAAAGGGTCCACATCGTTTTACGAGCAGCGGGGCGACCTCGATGGGAGGATGATGGTGCACCGGCACAACGAGCTGGTGATGCCCCAGATCGAAGCGAACAAAGGGGTGCTGATCAAGACCATCGGCGATGCGACCATGTCCCGGTACGACGATCCGGCTGACGGGGTCCGGGCAGCCCTCCAGATTCAGCTGAAGCTTCGGGAGCATAATAAGACCAGCGCTGTTGGAGAGCAAATTCACGTGCGGATCGGCTTGAACACCGGCATCGGCATTGTGGAAGAAAAGGACGTGTTCGGGGATGTGGTGAATGTGGCTGCCAGGGTCGAATCCCTTGCTGACGGCGGCGAGATCATGGTCACTGAAGACACGTATCGTGAAGTGAAGAATAACGACGAATTCATTTTCCGCTTTGCCAAAGCGGAAAAGGTCAGGGGCAAGAAGGAGGCGTTGAAGGCCTACCGCCTGGTGTGGCATGAGGAAGAGCTCCATCTGGGACAGACACGCGGCCCGCAGGCGCCCAAACGAAAAGAAGGCGTATTTGTCCTGGATGCGTCCGTGTCCGGGAACAATCTGAAAATAAGCGCATACGAGCGGAAGGACGGAGAAGAGCGGGCGGTCAAGAACTATAAAGAGGCCGTTTACCATGAGGATAAGGTCAGGGAATATACCAAGGGTATCATCGATGTATTGAACCGCGCGAACCGAAGGGGCAAGATCGGGAACGACCTCCTGGTGAAGATGAAGGAACTGGGCGGGCTGTTGTATGACCAGCTCATTCCGCTCGATATCAAGGATACCCTCAAAAAGACGAACGAGGCCAACCTGATGCTGAACATCGACGACCGTCTTGTACAGATCCCCTGGGAGCTGTTGTTCGACGGAAAGCAGTTTCTCTGCCATCGTTTCAGCGTGGGACGGTCGGTCAGCACCCGGCAGGCGGTATCTGTTGTGGTGCGGGCCCTGCACCGGCCGCTCAAGATGCAGATCCTCGCGGACCCCCGCGGCGACCTTAAGGCCGCCTATGAAGAGGGGATTGCGATCAAGAACGAGGTGGGCAATTTCGATGACTGGCTCGATGTCTCTCTCAAGACCACGGATATAACCACGGACTATGCCAAGGCAAAGATCCGGAATTTCGACATCGTACACTATGCCGGACATGCGGAGCATAACACCGACAACCCAGAGCAGAGCGGGTGGCTGCTCAAGGACAGCAAACTTTCCGCGGCAGAGATCATGAAACTGGCAGGGTCCCGGCCCATGCCCGCTCTCGTGTTCTCGAATGCCTGTCAGACCGGCCAGACCGATGCGTGGCGGCTTGACGAGAATTACGGTTCGCGCATCTTCGGCGTTGCGAACGCCTTCCTGTTGTCAGGCGTCCAGCATTACATCGGCACGTTCTGGGAGATCCCGGATGAGGCCGGCGCCTTGTTCGCAAAATCCTTTTACCGGAACCTGGTGAACGGCGTGACCATAGGCGAAGCGCTGCGCCTCGCGCGCCAGGCGCTTATCGAAAAATACGGCGAGGACACGATCGTCTGGGCAAGCTACATGCTTTACGGCGACCCCACGACCCGCTATGCGGTTGCTGAACAGGCGGAGCAGCCTGCGGCGCCCGAAGTGACTACAGAGGCGCGCGAACCACTTGTTGCCGCGACCTTGCGTGGTTCGGATGACGTCGTGGTGATGCAATCCGGTGGAAAGAACCGCACGCCGCTCATTGCCGGAGTCGCTGTTGTCGTTGTTGCAATCATTGCCGCCTTCCTCTATTTCAACAATAACCACGGTCCGGCAATATCCAACAACGCAGCAGTAGGCAATGTCCAAACAACAGCACCCCAGCCTGTTCAGACAGGTCAGAGCGAAGATTCCCGAAAGAGAATGGATTCTCTGGTTGCATCACTCGCAGCGCAGTATCGCGATGGAAAGATCGAAAAAACAAAAACGGCATCCGACGAATGGAGCAGCAGGCCGATCACGATGGTTTTCATGGACGTTAAAGCCGCGGAAGCAGGCGGCGACACCACGGTGAACATGCTGTCAAACAGGGTCACGCAGGAACTCCAGGCCGATGGAAAGGTCCAAGTGGTCGAACGTGAGCTTCTGAACAAACTGCTCGAAGAACTGAAACTGAGTTCCTCATCCCTTGCCGATCCGTCAACCGCGATTAAGATCGGCAAGCTCCTTTCCGCGCGCATCATGGTCACCGGCGGGATCATCACGGAGAAGAAGGGGTTGACGATCATGCTGCGGTTTATCGACACCGAGACCAGCGCGGTAAGAAAAGCCGTTAATCTCGATACTCCGACGACCACCATTGATCGCGATGCGGCGCAGGGTGTGGCCAAAGCGATCAGTGACTGGGCCAAGGCTGATTTTCCGGTAAAAGGGCGTGTCACGATGATGGCCGGTGATACCTGCATGCTGAACCTGGGGCAGGACCACGGCGTAAAGAAGGGTGATCACCTGGAAATCGTGAAGGAAGCAAAGAAGGGCTCAGGCTTCTACGCGGCAACCGGTGAGATAGAGATTACCGAGGTCCAGAAAGACAAGTCCCAGGCGAAGATCATCAGCAAGATGGAGGCAGTGAAGGAAGGAACGCAGGTGAGGGGGAAGATATAAGCAGAGGACAGAGGACAGAGGACAGAGGACAGAGGACAGAGGACAGAGGACAGAGGACAGAGGACAGACATTAAGGAGACTACATGAATAGAGTCATAACAAAAATCTTATTCAGCGTTCTGCAAATTGCGTTGTTCATTACCTTGGCTCACGCCGATCAAGTTGAATTTTCATCTTCGCTTAACCCGGTCGGTTCAGGCGCGCGGGCTACTGGCATGGGCGGGGCGTTCATCGGCGTGGCGGATGACGCCACTGCGGCGTCATGGAACCCGGCGGGACTTATTCAGCTCGAAAAACCCGAGATGTCGCTGGTGTATGCCTCACAGCGCCGTGGACAGACTTACCACTCAACGATCCATCCTGAGATGAATGGCACGAATGATACGAATACCGACGGCATTAACTATATGAGTTACGCGTATCCGTTCACCGCTCTCGGCAGAAACATGATTGTTTCACTTAATTACCAACAGCTGTACGAGATGAAGAAAAAAGTGAACATGAATTACCGTTGGGATTTAGGTGGAGGTGACTATAGAAACGATGTTGTAGCATTCCACCAGTCCGGGTATCTGTACGCGCTTTCTCCTGCCGTTGCTGTACAGGTAAAGCCGTCAATTTCAATTGGTGCAACACTCAACTTCTGGACAGGAATCCTCGGACAGAATGGATGGGCGAACGCCTACCGCTCAACTAGTTTGGGAAGTGTTCTTGGCAATTCAGTTACTGAACAGTTTGTCTTGAAGGATGCGAATCGATTTAAAGGATTTAATGCAAATCTCGGAGCTCTTTGGAATATTACCGATGCCTTTGCGCTAGGCGCGGTGTATAAGACCGCATTCACCGGGAAGATTAAGCAGGACAAATATCTATATTGGAACCAGGTATTCGGAGGAACTACCTCACTGCATTTGCCGGAGGAAACCTCAAGCGATCTCACCATGCGTATGCCATCGTCTTTTGGCCTCGGCCTTCAGTATCGAAGCTCGGACCGGTTGCTTTTCGCCATGGATATCTACCAAACGAAATGGTCCCGGTTCTTCATCAAGGATGCGGCAGGCAATGAATTCAATCCCATCAGCAGCAAAGCGCTCAGCGAGGGCAGGCTCAAGGATACCACGCAACTCAGACTCGGCACTGAATATCTGTTCATCGGCAACAACCGGACCATTGCGCTCAGGGCCGGCATATTCTCCGATCCCGAGCCCACAACGGGAAGTGTTGACAAATACGCAGGCATATCGCTCGGGACAGGATATTCCACGGGAAAGTATGCTCTTGATGCTTCGTACCAGGTGCGTAAGGGCACGAATGTGGACGGAGATATAGCGTCCATTGATCCCAAGAGCACAGATGTGACACAGCATACGGTTATGGTGTCGGGGATTTACTACTTTTAAAAACAAACCAATTTAGCCACAGAGAAAAGGAGGACACAGAGGTGGATAATGACCCAATGACTGAACAGATTATAGCGGCTGCCATTGAAGTACATAAAATCATCGGTCCTGGCCTTCTTGAGTCGATCTATGAAGAGGCATTTTGTTATGAATTGTATCTCAGAGGTGTGAAGATTGAAAGGCAAAAAGAAATTGATGTGGTCTATAAGGATAAAATCATCAAGGGGCAACGACTTGATCTCATTGTAAGTGATGAGGTAGTCATTGAAATAAAAGCAGTTCGCAAGTTAGAAGACATATTTACAGCTCAACTATTGTCTTATTTGAAAAGTGCAGGACTGAAACGTGGCTTATTGATTAATTTTGGAGAACGTAGGCTGGTTGATGGTGTAAAGCGATTATCACTATGACGGTTCATACGTATTAAGGTCAAAATTGCTTTGTAGAAAAATTGGAGGGTGCACATGAACTTTAACCTAGAAGTTGTTAGACAGACTATCCTCTGTGCTCTCTGTGACCTCTGTGGCAAAGTAATGCTTTTGATTCTATCCTCGGCCTTGATCTTATCTCCCGTTGCCATCGCAGCCGACGACTCCGGAACTTTCCGCGGCAAGTGGTGGAACTATTATGAAAGAGCGCTGGAATCAACAGAAAAAGGCGATCTTACTGCTGCAGAAAAAGACCTCAAAGACGCCATCAACAGACGCGACAAAGACCAGCGCATGGCCCGCACCTACGGCATGCACTTCGTGGATTACTTTCCGCATCGCGAGCTCGGCATTGTTTACTTCAATCAGGGCGACATGACTAAGGCAACTAAAGAGCTGGAGGAATCGGCAAAAGCCGAGGATACAGCCAAGACGTCGTTCTACCTTAATAAAGTAAAACAACAAGTTCTCCAGAAAGAAAAGGTCAAAGCCACAGGACCTGAAATTACCGTTGTCTCGCCGGCTGTTGGTTCCGTGGTCAAGACCTCAACCATTGTCATGAAGGGAAAAGCCTCGGGAAAAGGGCTGGTCAGCAGGATCTTGATCAACAATGCGCCCTATCGGTTCGATCGTGCAAAGGAAAATATTGAATTCACGCAGGAGCTTGTTCTTGAAGACGGGGTGAATGCGGTAATCATTGAGGCGCAGGATCTGATTGGTACCGTGTCAAAGAAAAGTATAAGTATCACCGTGGACAAAGACGGTCCCTCGGTCCAGATCGCGGATATTGTGCAGGAAGAAGAAAACGGCAAAAAGATGCTGCATGTCACGGGCGAGGTGAGCGATGCCACCTGGATCAGTAAACTGGTAATTAACAACCAAAACGTAGATTCTGGTGGAGAAAAGACCCATAAAATCGATATGCGCTTTGAGAAGGGAAAAGAGGCCAGGCTGATGATCCAGGCTGTTGATCCGTTCGAGAACGAAACGATCGCGGACATTGATGTCGAGAAGGGGCTGATCGCATTCAATAAACCCTTTATACCGTATATCATAGCTTCGATCACGGACAAGATCGTAGCTTTTGATAAACAGCCTCCTGAGATTTCTTTGAAATCCGCGGAGAATCTTCCGCAGGTCATGTCCGAGCGGTTCTGCGTTGACGGCGTGGCATCGGACAACCGGAGCGTTGAAAAGATCGTAATAAACAATCGGGAATTCAACACCCGGGGCGGGAAACAGGTTTACTTCAGCAAGATGGTGAATCTTGTGGAAGGTAAAAACACTATCGTCGTAGATGTCTACGATTCTTCGGGCAATAAGGCTACGAAGACTATTACGGTCAACCGCAAAATACCCACGGTCATGCAAAATGCTTCCCGCATGAGCGTCACGGTCCTGCCGTTCGACAATAACAAGAATACCGACCGCGTTCAACTTGCGTATGAGCAGCTCATTAATGCATTCGTGGACCAGAAACGGTTCTCCATTGTGGAACGGACCAAACTGGAGCAGATATTGATGGAGCAGAAACTGACCAAGGAAAAACTCACCGACCCGGAGCATTCGATCCGTATCGGCAAGCTGATGTCAGCGGATGCAATACTATCGACCACCGTACGGGAAGACGAGAAATCTATCGAAGTGATCGCCCGCATCATCAGCACCGAAACTTCCGAAGTGCTTGATGTGAAGGATGCTTATGCAGAGGAAAAGGGCTCGGGTGCGGTACGGGAACTCATGGCGAATCTTGCAGGAAAACTTGCCGCTGGATTCCCGGTTGCCGAAGGCATGGTGGTGAAGGCATCCGGCAGGGACGTGGTCATGGATCTCGGAGAAGCATCGAACATAAAAAAGAACATGACCGTGATCTTCTTCCGCAAAGGCGAAGAGATCAAGCATCCGGTTACCGGAAAATCTCTGGGCTTTGAAACAATTAAGCTTGCTGAGGGCCGAGTAGAAGATGTGCAGGCAGCGTTTTCGAAGGTGAGGTTGCTTGATAAGCCGAGCCCGAAGGAAATCCGGGTGAAGGATTTGATAATAACGAAGTGAAAATCAGCGGTCAGTGGTCAGCTGTCAGCAGTCAGCTTTAAACTGAACGCTGAAAGCTTATCGCTGATAGCTATTTGCCATCGCGGAGGAACAATGAATAACATGAATCTGAAAGTGAGTAAATTCCCGGGAGTGTTCACAAAAAAATATCGGATACAACGACCTCTCAGGCGTCTTCAGATTATTCTGATCTCTACGGTACTGGCCATGTGCCTGTCGAGTATTGCCTGGTCCGCGCCTGGTGATATCTCGACCATTGCGGGCCGCGGTCTTGGCGATAATGGCCCTGCCACATCAGCAGGACTGTTATTTCCATCCAGAGTTGCTCTGGACGCCGCTGGTAATGTCTATATTGCTGATTCAAGTAATAATCGCGTCCGAAAAGTCACTACGAGCGGAGTTATCTCGACTTTTGCCGGCGCTGGATTGCAAACATCCTCCGGTGATGGAGGCCAGGCTGCCTCAGCGGGACTTAACGGATGCAGCGGTGTAGCCGTTGATTTATCAGGAAATATCTATATTGCAGATACCTATAACCACAGGATCCGTAAAGTGAACTCGAGTGGAGTTATAACAACCTTTGCCGGGATTGGATCACCAACATTCTCAGGCGATGGAGGCCAAGCAGCTTCAGCAGGTCTAAATTCCCCCATAAATGTAGCGGTAGATTCATCCGGCAATGTCTATATTGCCGATTCCTCAAACAACCGAATTAGACAAGTTGACAATGCTGGAGTGATAACGACTTTTGCAGGAACTGGAGCATCGTCATTCTCCGGAGACGGAGGCCAGGCTGCATCAGCATCCCTCAACGCACCTCAAGGCATAACCGTGGATTTATCCAATAATGTTTATATTGCCGATACGAATAATAACCGCATTAGAAAAGTGAATGCTGGAGGTGTGATCAATACGATCGCTGGCCTGGGAAGCTCATCATATTCGGGTGACGGAGGCCAGGCTATTAGTGCAGAATTGAATTTGCCCTCTGATGTGTCCCTATACGCTGGTAATATCTATATTGCCGACAGCGGCAACAATCGTATTAGAAGGGTAGATGCTACTGGAGTGATAACTACATATGCGGGTATGGGTACAGCTTCGTTTTCTGGAGATTATGGCCCCGCCATCTCAGCCGGGCTTAGTAGACCAATGGGCGTGACAGTCGATACTGCGGGCTTTGTGTATATCTCCGATGCGAGCAACAATCGCATAAGAAAGGTAATTTCAGGTGACGTGATTACCACGTTAGCAGGCACGGATGCGGCAACCTTTTCAGGTGACGGAGGCGCTGCCGTTTCAGCAGGACTTAATCTGACGGTTGGCGTGGCCGTGGATTTATCAGGAAATGTCTATGTCGCTGACACGGTGAACAACCGCATTAGGAAGACAAATACTGCTGGTGTGATAACAACGTTTGCGGGGAATGGCATTGCATCCTTTTCAGGCGATGGAGGCCAGGCCACATCAGCAGGTCTTTGTGATCCATTTGATGTAGCTGTTGATGTAGCGGGTAATGTTTATATAGCGGATTATTGTAATAGTCGCATTCGAAAAGTGAATACAAGCGGAGTCATTACAACGTATGCTGGAAACGGAGCGATAACATACTCGGGCGAAGGTCTTGCAATTTCAAACAGTCTCAATTCGCCAACCGGCGTGGCAGTTGATTTGACCGGCAATGTATATATCGCGGATACGAGCCACCATCGCATTAGAAAAGTAACTACAGGTGGTGTGATTAGTACTATTGCCGGGGATGGAATATCTGGATTTGCAGGAGACGGAGGCACAGCAACTTCAGCACACTTAAAATTACCTTCAGGGGTTAAGGTTGATTCGGCAGGTAATGTGTTTATAGCCGATAGCGGAAACAATCGCATCCGGAAAATAAATACAAGCGGATTTATCAATACAGTCGCCGGGAACGGAACAGCAGCGTATAGCGGAGACAACGGTCCAGCTACATCTGCAAGCCTTAATTTGCCAAATAATGTGGCTGTGGATCCATTCGACAATCTATATATTGCGGATACGTTTAACAACCGAATCAGGAAAGTTAATGCAAGCGGAGATATTACCACGTTAGCAGGTATTGGAGCAGCGCCATATTCCGGTGATGGAGGCCCGGCTATATCAGCTAGCCTTAGTGGACCGTATGGAGTGGCTGTTGATTCTTCCGGCAATGTATTTATTGCAGATACCTTTAACAACCGCGTCCGGAAGGTAATAGAGAGCTTGCCGCCTGTTCTGACGAGTGTGCACCTTTTATCAAACAATGCCAATACTGCCTGGGCAAAGACAGGTAATATCGTTACGCTTACCATGGTGTCTTCGGAACCGATAACACCGCCAACGGTAGCAATAGCCGGTCATACGGTGACATCTTCCGGAACAGGCACGAACTGGAGTGCTGTCTATACAATGGCCGCAGGAGACACAGAAGGCAATGTAGGATTTGCTATTTCCGGGTATGCAGACTCAGTGGGCAATACGGGTGCACTCGTGAATGCAACAACGGACGGAAGCACCGTGACCTTCGCCGGTATGGCGCCGACTTTAACGACCGTTCATATCGCATCTAACGGCGGCAATGCGGCATATGCCAAGGTTAATGACACGATCACTTTGACTGTCATTGCATCGGCGAACATCACCCAGCCTACCGTAACGGTCGCAGGGCATGCAGCATCGGTTAGTGGCACCGCTAAGAACTGGAGCGCCTCATATACGATGTCGTCAGGCGATGCTGAGGGTGTCGTGACCTTTTCTGCTTCAAATTTCGCAGATACAGCGGGAAACAATGGTGTGCCAACAAGCGTCACAACCGATTCGAGCGGTGTAACCTTCGACAAAACAATACCTGCTGTGAACGCCGGAACAAGCAAAACAGAGCATGCGAGTTTTACGCAGATCGCAACGGCCACAGATACAAACGGGATGACCTACGCCTGGACTAAGCAAAGCGGTCCGGGTGCAATCACGTTCACCCCGCCTGATCAGCTGACTACGAACATTGGAGCGAACGCGGATGGGACGTATGTACTTCGCATGACAGCTACGGACTTTGCAGGAAACGCCGCCTACAGCGAAATGACACTTGTCTGGGACTCAGTGACACCCGTTTTAACAACCATCCACATCGCATCAAACGGCGGTAATCCCGCATACGCGACTCTTAACGATATCGTCACTGTTTCGATGACGGTTTCCGAGATCACGATGACTCCACAGATTTCGATTAATGGACACATAGTGACAACCAGTTACAGCGGCGGCACCAGTTGGTCTGGATCGTATCAGATGCAGAACAGCGATCCAGATGCCAATGTGTCGTTTGTTATTTCCGGATATCCGGACTTGGCCGGCAACGGAGTAGGGAATTTTCAGAATGGGACAACAGATGGCAGCAGCGTCTCGTTTAACAAAACCGGCCCTTCGGTAAAATCATTTATCGTGCCAGCGTCGCACAGGACGCTCACGGTGCCGGTGATCAGGCTCACAGCGTCTGACGACGTTTCGGTTGCGGGATATATGATTACGGAAATATCGACTCAGCCTTCGGTGACCGATGCGAATTGGAGTCTTACACCACCGTCTTCGTATCCATTTGCCGCAAACGGAAGCAAAACGCTTTATGCATGGGTAAAGGACGGAAGCGGAAATATCTCAGCTCCGGTGACTGCAAGTATCGTAGTGGGTTTGGGCCAGCAGCTAATAAAAACCTCTGTCGCAGCGGGTTGGAATAGAACTGCAGCGCTTAAGTCAGACGGCACGGTTGCTTCATGGGGATCTGTAGGGTTAACCATTCCCAAGAGCCTGTCTGACATTGTAGCAATATCAGCCGGCCAATATTATACCATGGCGCTCAAGTCAAATGGAACGGTAACGATCTGGAGTTATGAATTTAGCTCCGCGCGCAATCAGATTCCGGGAACTCTGGCAAATGTGACAGCGATAGCGGCGGGCGCTGATCATGCTGCAGCGCTTACCTCAGATGGCAAGGTTCAAGCTTGGGGAAATAATGATTATAATCAAGTGGTCGTTCCAACGGGACTGTCAGGTGTCATTGCTATAGCTGCCGGAGAAAGTCATACCGTCGCATTGAAATCAGACGGTACCGTAGTAGCATGGGGAAGTCCTTCCTATGGCAAAACTACTGTCCCATCAAACTTGTTAAAAGTAGTTGCTATTGCAGCGGGCGGGAATCATACCGTTGCGCTGCAATCTGATGGAACGGTAGCAGCCTGGGGATGGTCTTACTACGGACAGACTGCTGTCCCCCCTGGTTTGTCAGGAGTCGTGGCTATTGCAGCGGGCGCAAATCATACGGTAGCACTTAAATCTGACGGAACAGTAGTGGCCTGGGGACTCAATTCCACTGTCCCGACAGGCATGTCTGGAGTGGTGTCAATCGCTGCCGGCGAGTCTCATACTGCGGTGCTAAAATCGGACGGCACGATTGCAGCATGGGGAAATAATGATTATGGACAAACTGCAATATCAAATGTAACGCGTAAGGTTTTGGCTATGGCCGTGGGTGATGATCAAATTACCGGTGATTATCACTTGGCCGTGATCAATGATGATAATTCGGTAACAGCATGGGGAACGAACCAGGATGGACAGGCATCTGTCCCGGTCGGGTTGAAAAATGTACTTGCAATATCGGCAGGCGACAGTTACACGGAAGTTCTTACGTCAGATGGAACAGTTACCGTATGGGGGAGTGGGAGTAGCCAGTTGGCCGTTCCCGCAGGGTTGGCCAATGTCGTCCAATTAACGGCGAGCACCAGATTTGCCGCAGCGCTTAAGTCTGACGGAACAATAGAAGCCTGGGGAGACAATACCTACGGACAAACAGCAGGTGTCATTGGACAGAAGAACGTGGTTGAGATTGCCGCTGGTTGTGATCATATGACGGCACTTAAATCAGACGGGACCGTCACCGCATGGGGCTACAATAACTTTGGCGAGGCAACGGTCCCGGAAGGTTTGTCCGACGTGGTAGCGATAGCAGCAGGTTGTAATAATTCCGTTGCGCTAAAGTCGGACGGAACAATCGTTGTATGGGGTGCAAACAGTGCAAAATACAAAGGCGGATTGAACAACGTTGTGGCAATAGCTGCTCCTAATTTCGGCATTGCTGCACTAGTATCCAATGGAACCGTTTCAGTTCCACAAGGACGCATTCCGACCGGCCTGGACAATGTTGTGGCGATTACCGCAAGCAGTACCTATGGCACCATGGCGCTCAGGTCCGATGGGACTATCGTCACATGGGGAGATGATCCAGGGGGATATTACGGCGGTTACAGTGAAAGCTCATATCAACTAGAACAGTCTTCACCTCAGATTAACAGATTTCAGCCGGCGGTGTTTTCAGCCAAACTGAATGTTCCTATTCTGGCATTTACCGCATTTGATGATACTGCAATCGCAGGGTACATGATTACTGAATCACCGGTGGCGCCATTGCCGGGTGATTCAGGCTGGACAGTCACACCGCCGGCATTCTTTACGGTTTCAGGTGAAGGCTACCGGTCACTGCACGCATGGGTAAAAGACACAGCGAATAATATTATCACCACAGGGACCATAACTGTTCCTGTAGACACTTCAGCGCCGTCCATCCCCGGCATTCCGACGGATGCAGGAGCCTACAGTAGTGATCCGAGCATCACGTTCAACTGGGCAGCTGCAAGTGATGTTGAAACCGGTATCGCAAGTTACAACCTGCAGGTTGGAACCACTTCGGGTGGCAATGATCTATTTAATGGAAATGTAGGCAATGGGTTGACACATGATGTGGCCGGATTGCATAACCAGACTTTGTATGCACGGGTCCAGGCGGTGAATGGCGCGGGGACCGCGGGTAACTGGTCAGCATTTTCAGACGGTATTCTTATCGACACAACTCCTCCGACTTCGCCGGGCACTCCAACGGATGCAGGCCTCTATTCATCAAGTGCGACAGTTACTTTCAACTGGACAGCAGGGACGGATCTGGAAAGCGGCATTGCGAGCTACAATCTTATGGTAGGTACGACACCCACCTCGGGCGATGTGTATAACGGCAATGTGGGAAATGTCCTGACAACGAATATTACCGGTACGAATGGTCAGACCCTGTATGCCCACGTACAGGCGGTGAACAATGTAGGCCAAACAAGTCTCTTGTCGGATTTCAATAATTTGCATAGCGACGGCATCCTTATTGATACGGTTCCACCAACCACACCGGGAACGCCGATCGACGGCGGAGCGTATGTCTCGTGTTCTTCCTTCCAGTTCAGCTGGGCGCCGTCATCTGATCCGCTGAGCGGATTAAACGGTTACAATATTCAGATCGGCACAACACCAACGGGCAATGATATATATTCCGGATTTATAGGGATTGATCCCTATTTTTCAACAAACTGCGTTCATGGCCAAACCCTGTATGCCCGCGTCCAGGCAATCGACAATGCAGGCAATGTCAGCACCTGGTCGCCAAGCAGTAGCGGCACCACGATTGACAATACGCCTCCGACCGCTCCCGGCAAACCCATGACCAGCAGTTCGCTATCCACGTCTACAACCGTCACGTTCACCTGGGCTCCGGCAACGGATCCTGAAAGCGGGATCTCGAAGTATCACCTGTATATCGGAAGCACATCGAGTCCGGACATGTTAGGCGACATATATGATCACGATATCGGCACGGCAACGTCCTATACCTTGCTCAATGCGCCCCAAGGCGGATTGTGGGCGCACGTATATGCGGTGAATGGCGTTGGAATGGCGAGCGAATTATCCTTGATCAGCGACGGTATCATCGTTGATAATCTGGCGCCGGTGTCCAGAACTGTTACGCCGAACACAGTCTGGACGAACAAAGGACCGTTTGGCGGCACCATCACCGCGATCGTGCCGTCGCCCAACCAGGCTACGGACCATACGATCTTTACCGCAACATACGGCGGCTTGTTCAAATCCATTGATGACGGCGCAAACTGGGTTGCTGCAAATATCGGGAAATCTTCTCTTGAAGTCTATTGTCTTGCCATCTCGCCGAACTATGCAACGGACAATACGATCTACGCGGGCACGGGGACCGGATTGATCGTCAGCACCGACGGAGGCGCAACCTGGACCCAGGACAGTTTTCACACTGACGCTATCAGCTCAATCGCCATTTCACCTTTGTTCAATGCTAGTGGAGAAGTGTACGTCGGATCGTACGGCAATCTGTATGTGTCTTCCAACGGTTTCTCAAATTGGAGCTGGTTGGGGTATTTCGATTCTGTCATGGGTTTGACCTACTCTCCAACTTTTGATCAGGACCTTACGGTCTTTGCCTATGATTACAACGGATACGTGATCGTAATCACAAACGGGGAACCGTATTCATACGGCAATGGACTACCGGGCAATTTGACTTCCATTGCGATATCACGCGACTTTAGCAATGATCAAACCATGTTCGCAGGCTCTACCTCTGGTCTGTACAGATCAACAAACAAAGGCGCTAATTGGGACAACTTCAACTCAGTTATTCAAATTCAGTCGCTGGTTACTTCGCCAACCAATACGTTGTATGCGGGAACTCCCACAGGTGTCTACAAGAGCGTTAATAAAGGGAACACCTGGAGCTTGCGCAGCAATGGCATTGCCACAAATGACATAGACACATCAGTCATCGCTATATCACCTGCATTTAACTCTGACCAGACACTTTACATCGGCAGCTACTATACCGGCGGTCTGCATCGTTCAACAGATGCGAGCGTTAATTGGTCCAAGTGGAATGCAGGCATGCGGATCCAGAGACAAACAGCGTACTATGCCGAGTTCTCGCCAAATTATGCAAATGACCGGACCGTATTCTCTTCGACAAGCGGCGGATTTAACAAGTCAGTTGATGGCGGAGCTACATGGTTATCCGACGACACCTGGCTTAACGGTGATACAGCCTGGCAGATGGCTTTATCTCCGGGCTTCAGTACAGACCATACAGCGCTGGCTGTTACGTACGGCGGCCTCTTTATGACATCAAATGGAGGCACGAGTTGGGCAAAAGTATTCGACGACTGGGATGTCTCGACTGCCGCCATCTCTCCGAATTACAGCATTGATCAAACGATGTTTTTCGGCGAATCATCGAACTACGGTTTGTACAAATCCACAGACCGCGGTTCAACATGGCAGCGGTCCGATAATGGCATGACTGATACGAGCATTACATCAATTGCAGTTTCACCGGACTATGCGAACGATTCAACCGTTTTTGCGATATCAGACGACGGTTTATACCGGTCGATCAACGGCGGCGCGGATTGGACGTTGATGACAGCCCAGGGCGGTGGCGGCTTTATGAGCCTTTCGCCTGGCTATGTAACGGACCAGACCGTCATGATAACCGGCGGGATTTCCACTGACAGGGGAAACACCTGGACGCAAGTCAACACGGGGATGAAAGATGTGGCTTTTGTGCCGGTCATGTCGCCCAATTATCCCGTTGACCATACCCTGTTCGTGATGAATACGAACACATTTGTTATCTACAAATCCATGGACAGCGGCGCAACCTGGAACCCGATCAATACTTCCAACACATCGGTCCAGACCATATACGGCATATCAGTCTCACCGGATTATGCGAACGACCATACGCTGTTCATCGGCACTGATATCGGGGTCATGGAGGTTTACGACCGGTCCTTCGCAGGCGCAGGAACATCGATTACGATCACGGGTACTGCGGAAGATCCCTGCAATAACTGCCCGACTTCAGGGTCAGGAGTTAATCTGGTCGAGGTATCAACAGACAACGGCGCTTCATGGAATGCGGCAACGGATACCGGTGGCGGGACCTGGTCGAGCTGGAGCTATACCTGGACCCTTCCTACGGAAGGCGACTATACGATCAAGACCAGGGCGAGTGACAATATCGGCTATGTTGAGGCTCTGGATCCCGGAAGGCAGGTCACGGTGGACCGGACCAAGCCGACAGGAGCGATCATCATAAACAACAACGATGCACTCATCAGCAATGTGACCGTCACGTTAACGTTATCAGCCTTTGATTCGAATAAAGTGCAGACTATGAAGTTCAGCAGCGATGGATCGAATTGGTCTTTGGAAGAACCGTATCAAACTGTCAGAAGTTGGAGGTTGAGCAACGGGGACGGTGTGAAGAATGTGTATGTCGAGTTCAGGGATTTAGACGGGAACTGGTCCGATCCGATCAGCAGCACAATAACCCTGGATACGACCGGGCCTGCGGTGCCCGTGGTGCTGAGCATAACTCCGACAAGCGTGACGCAACCCACGTGGACATGGACCTCAGGCGGTGACAACGGGAATGGGACCTATAAATATAACCTGGATAATTCGAATCTTGTTGCCAATGGAACCACTACGATTGACACTACGTTTACACCTGCCACAGTTCTTTCTGCTGGTACGCATACCCTGTATGTCCAGGAGCGGGATATTGCAGGGAACTGGTCGGCAACAGGCAGCTTCGCAGTGCTGATAGATATCACTCCGCCGAGCGCGCCGGGAAGGCCCACCGACGCAGGGGGTTACTCATCGACAACCACTTTGACCTTTAACTGGACTCCGGCAACAGATACTCAATCCGGCATCAAGGAATATCTCGTATCTGTAGGGACTACAACGCTGGGAAACAATGTTTTTAATGGCAGCGTCGGTCTTTCAACCTCGTTAACGGTGACCGGTTCGCAGGGTTTGTCCTACTATGCACGTGTACAGGCAGTCAATAATGCTTTGCTCGCGGGCGCCTGGTCTTTGAACAGCAACGGCATTAAGGTGGACACCACTGGACCGTCCATTCCGGGGAACCCGACTGACGGTGGCGCGTTCATATCCACCCCGACGGTGACCTTTACCTGGGCCGCCGCGAGCGATGCACAAAGCGGGATAGGAGGTTACGAACTTCAGATAGGGTCTACACCAGGAAGCGCTGATGTGTTCAACGCCGCCATCGGAAACGTATTGTCATATGCTGTTGCGGGTTCCGACGGTCAGACGCTGTTTGCCCGAGTACAAGCAGTTAACAATGCGGGAATAGCAAGCGGTTTTTCAGGAAACAGTGACGGCATCACGATCGATCTGACCCCGCCGTCATATCCCGGTACGCCTGTGGACTCAGGATTGTACAGCGGTCCCACCGTGACTTTTACCTGGAGCGCGGCAAACGATCCGCAAAGCGGCATTGCGGGTTATGCGCTCATGGTTGGGACCACCCCGGGCGGGTGGGACGTTCTTAATTCCATGGTCGGAAATGTGCTGACAACGAGTGTAACAGGTACGCACGGCCAGATCCTGTATGCGCGTGTGCTGGCATTTAACGGAGCAGGGAGTTCAGGTCCCTGGTCCGGGGATAGTGATGGTGTTATCGTGGACGCGACCGCTCCAAGCACACCGGGTACACCGGTTGATGGCGGTCTCTATTCAACGTCGGCGAATGTCGGTTTCAGCTGGACCGCGTCAACGGACAGTGAGAGCGGCCTTGCGTCCTATTTGCTGCAGGTGGGGACCACTCTCAACGGCTCGAATGTGTATAGCGCGAGCGTAGGCACGGTGCTGTCCACGAATATCACGGGTACGAATGGCCAGACCCTCTATGCGCGCGTGCAGGCAATCAACAAGGTCGGACTCACAAGTGCATGGAGTTCAGCGAGCGATGGTATTCTCATAGATACTGCCGCGCCTCAAACGACCGCATTTCCAGCGGCCGGCAACTACAAAACCGCCCAGAGCGTCACACTCTCCTGCGCGGACGTCGCAGGCAGCGGGTGCGCGGCCATTTACTACACCACGGACAACAGCGCACCGTCGCTCGCTTCAGCCCAGTACTTGACTCCTCTCAATATATCCGCAAACACGTTGGTCAGGTATTTCTCAACAGACCATGCGGGGAACACGGAATTAATCACCTCCTCGACCTACACGATCGACACGATCTTCCCAGTCGGCGCAATAACCTTCCCGACCGATAAGAGCACGCTGAATGAGATCTACTATATTCAGGGAACAGCTGCGGATACGGGATCGGTCTCGACCGGCGTTGGCAAGGTGGAAGTCCGGATCTACAACGGTACGTACTATCTCCAGCCGAACCGTACCTGGCGGAATACAGAACAATGGCTGCTTACCGACGGGACCGATGATTGGATACTCGATACCGCGTCGGTATTCTGGACCAACGGCAAGTGGTATGATCTTTCGGCACGGATCACAGACAACGCGGGGAACGCATCGTATACAACGTCGCGCTTCTACTATTACAACGGTCTGCCGGTGGCCACGGAGCTTTCACTCACGCCAACTGCCCAGACCATCCTTAACAATGTTCCGATTGGCCTTTCCGGCAAACTTACCCGCATGCCGGACATCGGCACCGACCTCTCGGGCCTCACGATCTACTTCTCGATCACAGACCCGGACAATATTGTTTCAGCGAACACGGCATCAACAATAACCGACCAGTACGGACATTATGTACTGCCGAATCTGACCGGGTTCGACAAGGAAGGGGCGTATAAGATCCAGGCAAGCTTCATGGGCGACGCTTTCCTCGATCTGTCGGCTTCGCCGGTCAAGACGGTGCTGGTCGGAGCATCAGCCGGATATGCCATACTGATAGAAGGCAAGATCCCGAGCAGCGACGGTTTGGAATCTCATAATAAAACTATCTACCGAGTGTACCAGGTATTGAAAGACCGCGGGTTTGACGATGCCAATATCTCGGTGATCAAATACGACGCTCTGTTGCCGTCGCCTCCGGACACTATTACGCACACGTTGCCATCCAAAGCCGCGATAATGACAGCGATCACCGGTACGGGCACCTTCGACTTGTTGAACAAAATGAATAACGTACCAGCGCCGCTCTACATCATCATGGTTGACCACGGCAGCGTGAACACATTCCATATCGGAAATGAAACCATATCTCCTGCAGAGCTCGATGCCTGGATCTCGACGCTCGAATCAGGCCTGACGCCTGAAGCGCTTGCCAAGAAACGCATCATCATTGACGGCTCGTGCTATTCAGGCAGCTTCATCCCGACGTTGTCCAAAGCAGGAAGAGTGGTCATCACCAGTGCCGCGGCCAATGAAGAATCATTTAAAGGCGCACAGGAAACAGACAATATACGGAGCGGCGAATTCTTCCTTGAAGAGTTCTTTAAAGAACTGGTAAAAGGCTATTCGATCAAGTCAGCGTTTGTTACCGCAACAGACAGGACCCGGGCATACACGTTCAAGGGCGGGGCCTCGCCCAACTCGCTGATCTACAATGACACGGCTGTCCAGCACCCGCTGTTGGACGACGACGCCAGCCAGTCCGGTAGCAACACCCTGTCCGACGGAACCGGTGACGGCATGGCGTCCCAGGACCTCTACCTCGGCTACGGAGTTACGAACGCCGCAGGCAATGATGCGGATTTCCTTCAGGTGAACCCGGCGGTCTACCTTGCCACCGAGATCACGACGACCCTCTGGGGCACGGTCACGAACGATGCGGCAGTCGATTCCGCGTGGATCGAAGTGCGGCCGCGCAGCATGCTCATCTCCTCGGGCACCGGCACCACGGGCCAGCTTTCGCTCGACATCGACCGGGTGCCGATGCACATCGCCAACTCCCGCTGGGAGGCGACGTACAACCTGTTCACTACAAGCGGTGCGTACGATATCTTCTACTTCACCCAGAAGACCGGGACCCTCGAACTGTCCGAGATGCAGCACTCCGTCGTGTACAAGGACAAGGCAGGGAACAATGCTCCAGAACCGTTCAATCTTATGTCCCCGGCTGACAGCGCCGAGGTCAAGACCATGCTGTCACTCGATTGGGAGGACTCGATCGATCCGGACGGAAACAGCGTGACCTATACGGTCCAGATCGCAACAGACAGTCTGTTCTCACAGATCGCATACCAGAAAGAAGAAATTCAGGACAGCCAGCTCATTGTCAGCCTCGATGCCGGGCTTAAGGATCTGACCACGTACTTCTGGCGTGTTATCGCAGTGGACCAGTATGGCAAACCGCAACAGAGCGCACAGCAGAACTGGCACTTCAGGACCAACAACACGAACGCGCTCACCGGCATTGTTTCAGGCTACGTGCTCGACGCAACAACAGGCGCGGCGCTTTCCGGAGCAGCGGTGCATGCCAGCTCCGCCGGTACGGTCACGTCCGCGATCAACGGGGCCTATCTCATCGAAGTTCCGGCGGGAAGCTTCACCCTGAGTGTGTCAGCGCCCGGGTACATTGATGCATCCACCAGTTCGATCACGATCGCATCCGGAAACAGCCTTTCGCGGAACCTTCAAATCTCGTCTGTGCAATATGCCCTCAGTACGAGCACAAGCGGCCCTGGCAGCATCACGAGCAATCCCATCGGCATCAGCTGCGGATCGACCTGTTCGCAGCTCTTCAAGCAAGGGACCCAGGTTGCACTCTCGGCCGCGCCGTCCATTGGATCGAGCTTTGCATCGTGGTCGGGCGCGTGCAGCGGGTCAGGCGCCTGTACGGTCACGATGGATTCCATCAAGAGCGTGAGTGCTTCATTCAGCTTGAATTCATACAGCATCACCGTGACGCCAACGCCGGCAAACGGGACAATAACCTGTCAATCGCCGATCAGCCACGGCAACACATCCAACTGCTCTATTACCCCGGATACGGGTTATCACATTGCATCGGTAACAGCTGACGGTTCATCAGTTGGCGCAGCAGCGAATTATGCGTTCAATAACGTCACGGCCCCTCACTCGATAACGGCCGCGTTCACGCCCGATACGTTTACGATCACCCCGACATTCGGGTCGAACGGAAGCGTTGTCTGCACGCCAACCACGGTGAACTACAACGGAACATCAACATGCGTTATTTCGCCGATCCTCGGCTATCATGTGGCGACCGTGGCTGTGGACGGCTCGACGATAACTTCCGCATTGACGCACGATTTCTCCAATGTCGTGGCTAATCACGCCATCGATGCCCAGTTCGCCATCAATACATACACGGTTACCCCGAGTCCGGGATCGAATGGAACGATAGTCCAGGGTGTCCAGATTGTGAATTTCAATACTACAACAAGCTTTACCATCAATCCCGATCCGGGTTACCACCTTCTGTCGGTCGGCGGCTGTGGCGGCGTCTGGTCTGGCAGTAATCCGTACGTAACAGGTTTGATAACCGCGGATTGTACGGTCAGCGCCACCTTCGCTATCAATAGCTTTAACGTGACCCCATCACCGGGCGCAGGCGGGAGCATGAGCCCTGCTATCGCACAGGCTGTGCCAATCAACAATACAACAAGCTTCTCGATTTCCCCGAACTCCGGGTATCACGTGGCATCGGTAAGCGGCTGCGGAGGGACCTGGTCCGGAAGCAATCCGTATGTTACCGGAACGATAAACGGTGACTGCACTATTTCCGCTACCTTCTCGATCAACACCTACACAATAACGCCAATCCCGGGAGGGAACGGCGGCATCACGGAAACGGCCCAGATTGTGAACCACGGGTCAACAACGACTTTTACCATCAACCCCAACATTGGATACCATATCGGGGCGGTTATTGGCTGCAACGGAAGTCTGAACAACAATATCTATACCACGGGCGCTGCTACAACTGACTGTTCAATCACTGCGACATTTGTGATCAACACATATATTGTCACGCCGATATCAGGAGCAAATGGATTCGTCACCCCGGCGTCCGGTCTGCTGGTCAGTTACAACACGACGACCAGTATAACCCTTACTCCGGAATCAGGCTATCATGTTGCACTGGTCTCGGGTTGCAGCGGGACGTTGAACGGGAACATTTACACAACCGGACCGATCGCGGCGGATTGTGTTGTTTCCGCGTCGTTCAGTCAGAATGTATATCCAATTGCCGGAACAACAGGCCCGGGCGGCAGCATCAGCCCGGCAAATCAGAACGTGAACCACGGCAATACGACGTTCTTTATTCTGACTCCGGATGTTGGTTATTCGATCAACTCGGTGATTGGCTGCAATGGTTCGCTTTCCGGCGTCGTGTACACGACTTCCGCGATCACGAGCGCCTGCACCGTTACCGCGAACTACGCAATCAACAGTTATACGGTGACATCATCGGTAACAGGAACAGGCGGCAATATCGGCCCGGCTTCTCAGAATGTCAACTATGGAAGCCCTGCATCGTGCACAATTACGCCATCAGCGGGATATCATGTAGCGCAGATCTCCGGCTGCGGAGGAACGCTCAACACTAATACGTATGACATGAGCTCTGTGACGTCAAATTGCGCGATCAATGTCTCGTTTGCAGCGGATGTCGTGAATACGTATGCGGTCATACCGTCGGCCGGAGCGAACGGCACGATCACCCCGGGCACGGCACAGAATGTGATCAGCAGCGGAACGACGACCTTCACGATCATACCGGACAGCGGATATCACATCGCAACAGTTTCCGGCTGCAACGGGTCATGGACAGGCATCAATCCCTTTACCACGGCTGCGATCACAGGGAATTGCGTGGTCACTGCAACGTTTGCCAACAGCGCGCCGACGATTCCATCTCTGGCTTCACCGATCGACAGCACGGAACTGGCGACCCTGACACCCGATCTGCAGGTGAACCCGAGCATTGATACTGACAACGATGCGCTGAATTATGAATACCAGATCTACAGCGACGCTAACATGACAACCCTCGTGGCGAGCGCCGTCACGTTGACAACGACCTGGACCGTGACCCCGGCCTTGAGTGAAAATACCCGCTATTGGTGGAGGGCGCGGGCAAAGGACGCTGTGTCAAGCAGTCAGTGGATGTCAACGGCGAGTTTCTTTGTGAATACGGTAAATGACGCTCCCGCTGGTATCGCGATCAATTCGCCTTTGAACAACACGCATATTGCATCGAAAACACCGATACTCACGGTTGCGAACGCACATGATCCTGACATCTATGACACGGTGGTCTATGATTTCGTGCTCGCATCCGATGGCGGTTTTAACAATGTCGTCTCAACCCTGACGGGAACTACCTCGGGCGCCAACGGGTTGACCTCATGGACCGTTCCTATTCAGTTAAACGACAACACGGTTTATTATTGGCGGGCCAGGGCCAGGGACAACCACAACGGTGCCTCATCGTGGGTAAACGCGGCTTTCCTGGTGAACATGACGAACGAAGCCCCGACAGCGCCGGTCCCGTCAAATCCGGCAAACGGAATAGAAATAACGACGATCACCCCGACGCTGAGCGTCACCAACTCGACGGACGCAGACCACGACACGCTGAGCTATGTGTTCGAGATTGATACGGTCAACACCTTCAACAGTGCGTATAAACAGTCATCAGGAACGCTTCCTGAAGGAACCAACACGACCAGCTGGAACCCGGCGCCTCTTATTGACAATACAATATATTATTGGCGCGCCAAGGCATCCGATGGACTTGCTGAGACATGGTCATCAACAGGAAGCTTCTTCACCAATACCATCAACGATCCTCCGACAGCGCCGACTGTTCTCAATCCGGCTGACGGCGGCAGTGTGACGGTGATGATGCCGACCCTGTCATTGAACGCGGCCATTGATCCGGATAATGATACGATGACCTACGAGTTCCAGGTTTACAGCGATTTCAGCATGACCTCGCTCATAACAAGCGCAATGAACCAGGGAACGAGCTGGATCGTCGGCAATTCGCTCTCCGACAACACCTGGTATTTCTGGCGCGCACGTGCTACTGATTCCCATGGCCTCACCGGACCCTGGTTGGCCCCGTCGTCCTTCATGGTGAACAACAACGGGTACAATGATCCGCCGAGTATTACCATAACAAAGCCGGCTGCATCGGAACCTGTGGCGAGCGGCGCAAGCTATGTTGTCACCTGGACAGACAGCGACCCGGACAGCAATGCGGATATCACGCTGGGGTATGATGCAACGGGAACAGGCTGCAAGGGGACCGTCATAGCATCCGGTATCAGCGAGAATGATCCCGGGAACAGCTACATCTGGAACATCAGCCAGCTCACCGCAGGCACCTACTGGGTGTACGGCTTGATATCGGACGGAACCTCAACGGTTTGCTCCTACGGGACCGGACCTTTGATCAAGACTGATCCGGCAAGCATCATGCTGTCCGTTATCAAGTCGGGTAATGGCAGCGGTACGGTAACCAGCACTTCTGTCGGCATCAATTGCGGAACAGACTGCACGGAGATATATGCCAGGGACACGGTGGTCACTCTGCTGGCGACGCCTGCAACGGGTTCTCTGTTTAATGGCTGGGCAGGAGCATGCATTGGCAATGGCAGCTGTCAGGTGAGTATGGACGCGTCAAAGAACGTTATTGCCACGTTCACTCCGGATACCTATACCTACACAATAACGGCAACTTCATCCGGATACGGCGGCAGCATCAGCCCGGCAAGCCAGATCGTGGCCCTTGGAAAGACAACGAGCTTGAGCATCGCACCGCTTAATGGCTACTCGATCGGCGAAGTAACCGGGTGCAACGGCAGCCTTACCAGCACGACCTACACCACGGGACCCATAACAGGGGATTGCTCAATAACTGTTTCCTTTGCCCTGAACAGCTACCCGATAACCGCGTCAGTGAACGGAATCGGCGGCAGCATCAGTCCTTCGTCGCAGACAGTAAATTACAACGGGTCGACGTTCTTTATTCTGACGCCTGATAACGGGTACTCGATCAATACCGTATCCGGGTGCAACGGCAGCTTGTCCGGCATAGTCTACAATACCGGCCAGGTAACAAGTGCGTGCGCCATCACCGCGACATTCAAACAAAATCCGCCGAACGGCGACATGAACAATGACGGGAACCTGGACATCAACGATGCCTTGCGCGTGCTCAGGATCGCAGCCGGCATGATAACCGCTACGAAGACGGACCTGGCGCACGGCGATGTTGCGCCGCTTGTAAATGGCGTGCCGCAACCTGATGGGAAGATCGATATCGGGGATGTGATCTTATTGCTCAGGAAAAGCGTGGGGTTGATGAGTTGGTAGACGGGCGGTTTCAGGTCTCAGGTCTCAAGTCTCAGGTCTCAAGTAAAACTAGAATTTAAACACTATATAATAATTACACCGGAGGTTCGCAATGAAAAAGATCTCACTATCTGTTTTGTTGATTATTCAGCTGATACTCTCGTCATGCGGCGGGGGAGGAGGGGGCGGTAATAATAGTAATTCTCCAACTCCCGCGCCTCAGCCCACGAAGATGATCGTTAAGTTATCGACCAGTGGACCCGTGGGCGCTCAAATCGGCGGAGTGGATGTTACGTTGACGATTCCTGCAGGCGTGACGATCAAAAGTGCGAACAACCCTCCTGAGACGGATGCGGGTACGGTTGTGGCTTCCGGACAGGCTGCTCAAAAATCGCTTGCGATTGCGACGTACACCGCGGGATCACCCGGCAGTGTTCATATCGTGCTCGTGAACAGCAGTCAGAATGGTTTCAGCGTTGGTGAATTTGCCACGCTCACCTGCGATCTCGCTTCAGGCGCGAACCCGGCAGCATCGGATTTCACGATCCAGTCGTCGCTTGTGGGTGACTTGAATGGCGCCGCGATTACGGGTGTGAGCGTGAGCGCGGATGTGACAAAAGAGTGAGTAGCAACCATCATCAATCACGTGAACGCTGAGTGCTGACTGTTGATGTTACCTGCCAAAGCTTAGTGATTCCCTCGGAGGGCAAATGAACAACCGGGACAGGTATGAGATGAAAAGTGTTGAAATCGGCTCAACGTACGACAAATGTCGGAAACGGTTGAAGCGAATTATCAAAATACAAGACCTGACCCTTAACATGGTTGCGACTCTTGCCGCTATTATTCTCACCGGGATGATTTGCATGACCAATACGGCATTCGCAGCTGATACCATGATCGATTCAAAACCCCCGGCAAAAACCGGATTGTCGACAGCCACCTTTGCCTTTTCTTCCGAAGATCCTGCCGCAACATTCGAATGCAAACTTGATGACGATGCCCAGGGATACCAGCCGTGTTCGAGCCCGACAACCTACAACCAGCTGTATGGCGGCACGCATTCGTTTAAGGCAAGATCGGTCGATGCAGGAGGCAATCGTGATCTAACGCCTGCAACCAATGAGTGGACGATTCTCAACAGCATGGTGGGATCCGTGTATGCGTGGGGCTATAACGGCCAGGGCGGTACGTTGGGGATCGGAACCACTGATTTTGATCCGCATCCGTTGGCGCAGAAGATAGGCGCGCCGATCGGATTTACGCAAGTCGCCGGAGGTGGTTTACATTCTGTTGCTTTGCGGAACGATGGCAGGGTCTGGGCCTGGGGCAACGGCGATGCCGGACAATTAGGGATCGGGACCCAGAGCCGTATCGCCTACCCGGTACAGGTGTCAAATATTACCGATGTCATAAAGGTTTCAGCGGGCAATAGGTTTTCGATTGCGCTGAAATCCGATGGAACTGTCTGGCAATGGGGACAAATTGACACCGGAACAGGATCAGCCGGACCCTTGACGCCACAGCAGATGCCGGGAGTCAGCGAGATCATTGACATTTCCGCGGGAATTCACCATGTCCTCGCGCTTAAAGCCGATGGCACGGTATGGACGTGGGGCATTGATCAGTATGGGGAACTGGGCCTGGGATCATCAGGCTTCACGCAGAATACACCGGTGCAAGTACCCGGTTTGTCCAATATCAAGTCTGTCGCAACAAAATACTACCATTCATTGGCGCTCGATGCGAGCGCCAATATCTGGTCATGGGGATGGAACCAGTATTATCAATTAGGAGATAACACCTCAACAAATCGCAGCAGTCCCGTTTCGTTCATAAAACCGGCTTTGATGCCGGCCATAACAAGCATTTCCGCCGGATACGGACATTCGCTGGCAATTGACGTCAACGGTAATGCATGGAGCTGGGGCTACAACTGGAACGGTCAGGCAGGCATAGGATCGACGAGCGACACTGTATCACCGACCAAAATTACGAGCATCAACAATATTGCCAAAACCGCGGCGGGATACCTGGATTCGGTTTTTCTCACCACGTTTGGAACCGTATGGGTTGCCGGGTCGAACATGTACGGACAGATAGGGAGGGGGCTCTATGACACTCTTGATCATGCTCTCCCTGAAAAAGTCGCCTATCTAAGCGGAGTGGATGACATCGCAATGGGTGGTGACCACATTCTCTCCCTCAGTTCAACCTGGATAACCACGGATTTCGGAACAGCGTGGACCGCATATTCATCAATCGCGATTGATTCAAACGGCGCGATTCACATAGCATATCCGGGCGGAAGTGGAAGCACGGCACGATTGGAGTATATGACGAATGCATCAGGCGCATGGGTAACGACTCATATAGATCAAGGTACGAATATATCGATCAATAATACGTCGCTGGTGCTCGACGGCAATGACATTCCGCACATCAGTTATACCTATTTCGATTATAATTTGCCGTCAAATCGATGGCAAATCTTGAAATACGCTTCAAAAGACATAACCACCGGAGCCTGGCAGGTAGAGGTAATTGAAAACCGCTGGAATGCCCAGGCAGGAGGTTTTGCTGTTAGCGGCGGGAAGGTTTACATAAGTTATTACGACCAGAATGCCGGCTGCAATACTCTCAGGCTGGCCCGAAAAGATACGGTCTGGGAGACACTCGCCATTGATGCAACGTGTGGGGTCGGTTATTCAAGCAGCATGATTATCGATCCTTCCGGTTCTGCGCATATCTCCTATCTTTCCTCGTTGAATGTGAAATATTCCACGGGGCTTGTAACGGCGGCGACCCCGACATTCGCTTCAACTGTCGTGGATAGTATTGCCAGCTGGAGCTTTCAAAATACCTCGATATCGCTGGATTCTTCCGGCAATCCCTCTATCGGCTATGTTGAGCAGTTGGGCACGGGTTTGTACCGGTTGAAGTACGCATATTTCAATGGATCGGTGTGGTCTAAGGAAATCGTTGATAATAGCGAAGCGTCGATAGGCATGTATGGATGTTCGCATAAAGTAATAAATAATACGCCGTATATTGCATACAGTGATGACACCAATAGAGACCTTAAAATCGCGAGAAGAATCGGCAACCAATGGAAGTATTCAGTTGTTGATATGAACGGAGATGTCGGCGAACGACCTTCTCTGACGTATGATCAGTCAGGCAGCATGTATATTGTTTACCGGGTCTCGAATGACAGCGTTCTGAGATTGGCGCGAAATTTCGATGATGTCGGTCCCACAGGCACAATGACGATAAATGCCGGAGCGGGATATACCAATACCCGGCCGGTCAACCTCGGCATGACGTGCGGTGACGGCTTGGGTCTCGGCTGCTGGCAGATGAAATTCAGCAATGACGGGGAAAGCTGGACCGATTGGGAGCTCTATGCCGACAATAAAACGTATACCTTGCCCGCCTTTGACGGGACCAGGACGGTCTATGTACGGTTCCGCGACGGCGTCAATAACTGGTCTCCTGTTTACAGCAATTCAATTGTTCTCGACACGACAAGTCCGACAGGCACTATCGCCATAAATAATAATCCGAATCCTGACTGGACAAACAACTTTTTAGTTTCGTTGACGTTGTCAGCGTCGGATACGAACACGGTTACTGATATTCAACTGAGCAATGACAGCGGCAATTGGATGACCTATCCCTATGCAACAGCGACAGCATGGTCGCTTTCCCCTTTGCTTGGCGACAAATCCTTGCGCCGGGTATATGTCAAATTCAAAGATATCGCCGGTAACTGGTCCAGTCCTGTTTTTGATACGATCTATCTTGACAATAGTGCGCCGGTAACGCATGCATTGCCCGCCGGCTCATCGAATCTGGGGCAACCTGTCGGCGTGCATCTGTCATGCAACGACGGTTCGGGCTGCCCCTCGACGTATTTCACCACCACGGGAGCCGATCCCACGACGAACTCGGCGCTGTATACGGGAGGCGCCATTACGATCCAGGACAACACAACACTGAAGTTTTTCAGCGTTGACAGCCTGGGCAATACCGAAGCCGTCAAAATGGAAACCTACAACTTCACTCAGGTTGCCACCAAGCTATCCATTCTTCTCTCCACACAAACAATCGTCCAGACCGGCGGCGTTGATGTGAGCGGGTCCTTGTCCCAATATTCCACCTCCAGTATCGATCTGAACAACCTGCCGATCACGCTGATCGTGACCGGCCCAACCGGCACCCTGCTTATCAATACGCTCACCGACAGCAGCATTGGCCACTACGTCGTCCGCAACATCGGCGGCTTCAGCCAGAAAGGGACGTATGGTATTAAAGCCTCCTTCGCCGGCACCGGCCTGCTTCAGGCGGTTAACTCAAACACCGAAGCGCTCCTCGTCGGCAATTCGGCCGGCTATGCCGTGATCGTGGAAGGGAAGGTGGGCAACGACGAAGGGCTTGCGTCCCACAACAAGACCGCGAACCGCGTGTATCAGCATCTGCTGGATAGGGGTTTTGCAGCCACGAATATATTTTATTACAACTACAATTCCGGTCAGCCCGGAGTATCCGGCACGCCGAGCAAGGCGGGCATCCAGAATGCGATCGAGAACCTGGTGAGAATTAAAATGAACAACGTTCCGGCGCCGTTGTGGGTCGTTATGGTGGACCACGGCAGTCCCGACAAGTTCTATCTCGGAAACGAAGAAATATCGCCGGCAGACCTGAACCTCTGGCTGTCGCATCTGGAATACGGCCCGAATCTTGATGCTACGAACGGTTTAAGCGCATCAGCACTCCTTGAAAAGCGCATTATCATCATCGGGTCCTGCTACTCAGGCAGCTTTATCCCGTCCCTTGCTTCGGCGCCATCGGGCACGAACGCGGGCAGAAGCATTATTACGAGCGCTGCGGCTTCCGAAGAATCCTACAAAGGCCCTCAGGAACCCGATGGTATCCGGAGCGGCGAGTTTTTTCTTGAAGAATTCTTTAAAGAGCTGGCAAAAGGCAGCAACCTCAAAGAATCCTTTATCATGGCAACCGATCATACCAAAGCCTTCACCAGCCAGGGGGACGGCTCCGCGAATGGAACCGGCTACTTCGGGGACACCGCGGTCCAGCATCCGCTTCTGGACGATGACGGCATCGGCATCGGCAGCAACAGCCTGTCGGATGGAGCAGGGGACGGCGTCGCATCCGGGGACGTGTATCTCGGCGTGGGCCTCACCAACTCAACAGCCAATCCCGCGGACATCAAGAGCGTGACCCCGACCCTGCACCTGGACCAGAACACCACCAGCGCTGTGCTCTGGGCAAGGCCGGATGTGTACTCCTACTCCGATACCGCATGGATCGAGGTTAAAGCGCCGACGACCAAACTGACCTCCCGGGGCGGCACCGGCCAGCTCGAACTCACCATTCCGAGAGTATTTCTGGATTCTTATGACGTTCAGCAACAATGGCAGTACACCTACGGAGCCGACTGCGGCGCGAACGAATGCTTCAGCGATCCCGGCAAGTATGAGATCTACTACTTTACCCGTAATATGTTCACGGACGAGATCTCGTCGCTCAAACGTTCCCTTGTGTACAAAGACAAGGCTGGGAACAATCCACCCAATGCTTTCAGTCTCCTGTCACCCGCTGATACCGCAACGGTCCGGACCATCCTGCCGGTATCGTGGGAGGCAAAAGGAGACCCTGACAATAATCCCCTGACCTATACGGTGCAAATCTCCACCAGCCAGACCTTCACGAGCGTCGCCTACCAGAAGGAAGAGATCACCGACACCATCGCCTCGATCGAGAGCGATGCAGGCCTCGTGGACGGAACCACCTATTACTGGCGGGTCCTTGCCATCGACGCATACGGCGCCGCAACCGCCAGCCAGACATGGAGCTTCATTGCAAGCAACACCAACGGACTTGGGGGCATGATCAAGGGGTATGTTACCGACAGCCAGACCGGGGCGCCCATTGCAAACGCGACCATAACCACCAGCAGCTCCGGAGCGGTCACTACCGCAACAAACGGAGCTTATGTTATCACCGTGGCAGCGGGAAGCCTCACTCTCCAGGCAACGGCAGCCGGGTACCAGGACTCGGCAATAAACAGCATTACGGTCTCCTCGGGAGACGTTCTTGCGCGAAATGTTCAGATGGCTAATTCAAGCCCGATCCAGTATGCACTAACGGTCAGCAACATCGGGACCGGTGCCGGGACCATTACAAGCAATCCCTCAGGCATTAATTGCGGGGCAAGTTGCAGCAAGGATTACGGCCAGAACACGGCGGTCACGCTGACTGCCGCGGCTGGAACCGGCTCGGTGTTCAGCGGCTGGACAGGAGACTGCAGCGGAAGCGGCATTTGTCAGGTCGGCATGACGAATGACAGGTCAGTCTCTGCGGTTTTTAACATCAAGACGTATTCTATCGTGTCTGACGCGGCGAACGGAACCATAACCTGCCTTCCGTCTATTGTCAATCATGGAGCAAGCTCAACCTGCAGCATCACACCGGACACAGGCTACTCAATATCAGATGTTCTCGTAGACGGATCCAGCGTCGGCGCACCAGCGCTTTTCACCTTCAGCAATGTTGTTGCTCCGCATACCATCAAGGCTAAATTAACGCCGAACACCTACACGGTAACCGCCCAAGGCGACGCAAACGGCACGGTTGCGCCGGCGACCCAGCTCGTGAACCATGGAAACAGCTCTACGATCGCTCTTACGCCGAAGACGGGCTATCACATCAGCGCAGTCAACGGCTGCGGAGGAACGCTCAGCGGTAATGCCTATACCACCGGAGTTGTTACATCAACCTGCAGCATCGTAGTAAGCTTTGCCGTCGATCTCCCGAACACATATGCTGTCACGCCGTCGGCCGGAACCGGCGGAACGATCAGCCCGAACACCGCCCAAACAGTGGCCGCCGGCGGGACAACGAGTTTCGCTATTACGCCATCAGCGGGATATCAGATTGGAACGGTTAACGGATGCGGTGGGACGCTCAATGGAAATATCTATATGATCACCGGTATTACCGCCGATTGCACGATCGCCGCTGGTTTTACACAGCTGAAAACTGTTCCGGACGGACATTTGGTCGGCACAGAGGTCACCATAGCGGACGCCTTGCGGGCGCTACATATTGCGGCGGGCTTTAACGGCCAACGACCTTGCGCATGGAGACGTCGCGCCTCTTGTGCAGGGCATTCCGCAACCCGATGGTAAGATTGACCTTGGGGATGTGATCGTGATTTTGAGGAGAAGCGTGGGGTTGGTTTCGTGGTAAAGCAGTCTCAAGTCTCAAGTCTCAGGTCTCAAGTCTCAGGTCTCAGGTCTCAAGTCTCAGGTCTCAAGTCTCAAGTCTCAGGTCTCAGGTCTCAGGTTAAGACTATACGCTCGAAATTGATTATGCGGATGTTTACATGAAATAACTCTTTCTTGAGACCAATTTGCAAACAATAATGTTGTGCGGAGAAGGTGAATAATCACTTGAAAATTGATTGCGACAGGTGCATATTGATGCGGCTATAAATAATAGGGTGGTCAAATTAAAATGGTAGATAATCTCTGGTCAGGGATTGAGAGCCCTGCGTCAAAAGTTTGGAAGGGATGCGGGCGTGGTTAGCCGGGAACTCATGAATTCATGTTCGTTAAAAATTATCATCGTTCTCGTTACAGCGATATTTTGCATAACCGTGTTGCCGGTGTCAGCGCATGTTCATGACAATCCTGCTGATGCGCAGAATTGCGCGTTTTGTAAAATGTCTCAGATATCGTTTATCGCACAGGCTAAACTCCCCCTGGACCATTTCACACGAACGGAAAGCAATTTACTATTACCCACAGTTGGAAAATTACCCATCACTGCTCTATCTGCGCACACTGACAGGGGCCCGCCATATAGATCGTTCTAAGAAAAACTGCTTTTGCCGCATCAAAGTGATGGCCGTACCTGTAAACAATAACAATATACATCTGCGATAACACTATCGAGGAGATACGCATGATAACGACGTTGACGACGAATCAGGGAAACAAGATGATTGCTTTTTTGCATTCCTTCAATTCGCAACAAGAAAACAGGTCATATCCTCTGATACGGAACATCATGTACGCGTTGTCGTATCGTATAGCGTTATTTGTTATAGCGATGTGTCTTCTGATTGTTCCGGGCATTGCCCGTGCTGACAATCCTTATCTGGTCAAGGATATCAATACGGTCAACCAAAGCCGCAGTTCAAATCCGGTAAATTTTACTGGGGTTAATGGAACGGTCTATTTTACTGCGATCACAACAGCAGGTGGTCTTGCGCTTTGGAAGACCGACGGGACGGATCCGGGTACGGTGATTGTTCCAGGCACATCGAAGTCAAATCCACAATTACTCAACAAGCTTGGGAACAACCTCTATTTCATAGCAGGTCAAAACCTCATGATAAGCGATGGAGCGTCAGCGGCTTCTATCGTGACGACGTTTAGCGAATATCCTTATGCAATGCTGAGCGCAAATAATAAACTGTATATAGCAACCCTCGGTAATGGCTTTACTACTCTGTCCTTGTGGGTCTACGATACGGTAAACGGGACACAACTGATCACGAATGCGCTTTATCCAGACTACCATGATTATGTGAGCAATCTTACCTTCACCAATAATTATTTATATTTTATCGCGGGTGATAGCTCCCATAACCCTGTTCTTTACCAAAGCGACGGCACGGCCGGTGGGACAACAATATTAAAGTCGGGTTGGTGGTGGCTGGATAGTATTCGGGCGGCAGCTAATGGGAGCGTTTACTTTTTAGGCAATGACAGTTCGGGAGATGCGCTTTGGACAAGTGACGGTACGCCTTCCGGAACCACGGTTGTTAAGTATGTCACTGAAGCCTGGAACTATCACACTTCACTTACGGTCGCGTATCCCGGATTGTTTTTCATTGCACAAGACGGCGGCAACGGTTATGTACTTTGGCAAAGCGACCTTACATCCGCAGGCACCACTACACTTCCGCTTTCCAACAATTCGCATCCGTTTGCCATTGCGACGTCTTCAACGTCCGCCAATGACGATAGAGTGCTGATCGCATCATTTGACGGTATCTCAGGATCCCAGATCTGGTCATACAGGTCATCAATAGGCACTCCCACACTCCTGCAAAATATTAGTTTCAATATCTCGACGCCGGCAATCCAGAATCTTATGTCAGCAGGTAATGTGTTCTATTTTTCAGCGGATGCTTTCGATTCTTCAACGGGCTACTACTCAGGTCAGGAACTTTGGAAGTGCAGCTGGGAAGGCTATCTTCATATGCCTGAACGGGTCAAAGATATACGGCCCGGATATGTCGGATCAAATCCGGCCAACCTTACCTATTTCAATGGGGTTTTATATCTCAGCGCGGATGATGGCGTTAGTGGAAATCAGGTATGGAAAAGCTACGGCAATTTGTCTGATACCTTTCTCTTAAAAGCGCTTGAGCCGCCGATGACAGCTTCTTCGATTCCGTCGTCATTAACAAACGTCAACGGCACGTTGTTTTTTGCCGCTGATGATGGTCTTCAGATGGATGCGGAACTCTGGGAAAGTGATGGTACGGCAGCCGGTACGAGCATTGTCAAGACTATCGGACCTTCGGCTGTACGGGTTGCTCCAAACAAACTGACGAATGTCAATGGGACCCTGTTCTTTACCGCTCGTCAGGAGGGTTCCGGCGTTGAGCTCTGGAAAAGTGACGGGACGGGAACAAATACGGTTCTTGTTAAGGACATTAATCCAGGAAATGCCGATTCATCCGTAAATAATCTGACGGATGTGGGTGGAACTCTTTATTTCACTGCGACCGACGGCGTCAATGGCATTCAGCTTTGGAAAAGCGACGGTTCTTTCGCCAATACTGTAGCTGTATCTGATGTCAATTCAAGCACAACAATTACGAATCCAACGAATCTGGTTGCCGTGGGCGGAGCATTGTTTTGCATTTCCGATGATGGCAGCGGTTTATCCTTGTGGGTGACCGATGGGATCAATGTTACAAAACTGATCAGCGGTGGAAATCCCCGCAATCTGACGAACGTAAATGGCGTTCTGATGTTTATCTCTGACGGAGGCGCGAATCTTACCGGTACCCTTTGGAGAAGTGACGGTACCCAGCCAGGGACTTCGATGGTTTACGATCTCAGTCAGGTAGACATTGATCCTGTTAATCTCATGTCATCCGACGGCAAATTGTATTTTGGCATGCATCTGCAATCTCAGCTTTGGAAGAGCGACGGCACTGCGGGCGGGACCTCGATGGTCGTTGACATGTCACCCTCTTCTATCGTCAATCTTACCGATGTAAATGGAACGCTGTTCTTTGCCAGTAATGGGCTCTGGAAAACTGACGGAACGGCAGGTGGAACCGTTTTACTGAAGCCATCATCACCGATTTTCATGCCCATGGTCAACGGCAACGGCACCCTGTTCTTCAAGCCGGAAGACGATATGGGTTTGTGGCGCAGCGATGGAACCTCGTCGGGAACTGTCAAGGTGACGTCGTCAACCCCGTTTTCTTTCGCCGTAATAGGAAACACGCTGTTCTTTGCAACATCGGATTACAGCCATGGCCTTGAATTGTTCGCGTATTCAATCGGCATATCCATCAATGGGAACCAGAATACTACCGCTGCGAAAACTACGCAACTGACGCTTGCCTGCCCGCTGCCGAACGACTGTACGCAGATGCTCATCGGCGCAGATCCCGGTCTTGCCGGAGCACAGTTTGTGTCCTATGCGACCACGACCACCTGGCAGCTTACGGGGGGTGACGGCACAAAGATGGTATGTGTGCAGTACAAGGATACGGTGGGCAATCTGTCGCAGGTTTATTGCGACACCATAGCGCTTGACACCACACCGCCGGATACATTTCTCACCGTGAATTCTCCCGTCAGCAGCCCGACAACAACGAATGCGGCACAATTCACTTTTACTGCAAACGAACCGGGAACGTTCGAATGCTTGTTGGATTTTGATGCTGCAGGGTATCAACCCTGCACATCGCCCACTTCCTATACGCTGTATCAGGGCTCGCATATCTTTCGCGTGCGTGCGATCGATTCGGCCGGGAATATCGCCTCCACACCAGCGACCTACTCCTGGACGATCATCGACAACCTCGGCGGGTCAGCGTTCGGTTGGGGAGGGAATAGTTACGGTCAGCTCGGCATAGGGTCGTCGGATTATAACGCACATCCGCTCGCAGCACCGGTGAACGGACCGGTCGGATTTGTGCAGATTGCAGCCGGTTACCTCCACACGGTAGCGCTTAGAAATGACGGGACCGTCTGGGCATGGGGCTCCAATGTGTATCATCAGCTTGCCAGGCCGAATACAGCGGAAATATTGGCCGAGCCGACGCAGGTGAGCGGCATCAATAATGTGCGGACAATCATAGCAGGCTACTACTATACGTTTGCATTGCGAACGGACGGGACCATTTGGGGATGGGGAAAGTTCGGGTCTGATGCGACAAAAAGCACTCCCGAGCAGATCCTTGGCATAGACCAGGTAACGGCAATTTCAGCGGGGGTGCATCACGTATTGGCCCTGCGCCAGGACGGCACTGTGTGGACGTGGGGCCAGGACGAAGTGGGGGAGCTAGGACAGGGTATTTCCGGTTTCTATCAAACCTACCCTACGATAATTCCAGGACTATTTGGAATAACGGCAGTCGCAGCCGGCCAAAACCATTCTCTTGCCATACGCGGCAGCGACAACAGGGTATTGGCATGGGGCGGGGGGTTTTACGGCGAGTTGGGAACTGAGGCAAGCAGCGACAAACTGGTTCCGAACCCGGTGAGCCTGTCCAACGGTGCATTTTCCGCTGTGAAGATAGCAGCAGGCCGGTATAGCTCGATTGCCGTGGACAATATCGGCAATTACTGGGGATGGGGTTTAAACGAAAATGGCAAACTCGGACTCGGGCTCGTTTTCCTGGGTGGAACCACTGCTCCAACCATGGGAACGATTCCCGGTAATGCTGTTGTCGATGTTGCACTGGGAGCCGACAATGTGATGTTTTTAACCGACGGCGGCACTGTCTGGATTTCCGGAAAGAACGACTTTGGACAAATAGGCAGGGGATTGTTTGACAATGATATTCATCCGCTGCCGGAAAAAGTCGGCTATATGAGCGGAGTCTATCATATCGCCAACGGATCGGATGGCGCACAGTCGTTTGCCCTGCGTACCACCTGGATTTCCACAGTCCTCGATGCCAGTGCGAACATAAGCGGCCACACGTCACTGGCGATTGATCGGAACGCCACGGTTCACATCAGCGATGCTTCTGTCACCGCGCTCGGGTATATGACCAACGCGGGAGGCTCCTGGCAAAAGGAACTGATACCGTCGTTGGGAACCAGTGTGTTGTCCACCGGCACTGCCGTCGATTCAAACGGCAAAGTGCACATGTGCGCCGCTGTGTACAACAACTCGAACGCATGGCAGGTTTACTATCTCACCAACAAGAACGGCTTCTGGTTAACTGCAAACGTGGATAACGGAGCAGCCGACTCGCCGGTGGCCAGTTGTTCTATCGCTATGAAGGATGATGCAACCGTATATATTAGTTATTACGCGCAGGATTCAACGAACAACTGCGGGCGATTGCGACTTGCCAGTTTAACCGCGGGCGGCGGTGACCTGGCGATCAACGATCTCGATAACGGGCTTTGCACACCGGGTGTCAACGTTGGCAGATATTCGTCAATCGCCGTTGATTCACTCGGCAACGCACATGTCAGTTACGCGGACTCAAATGCAACCGGATTGAAATATACCGGTGGCACGGTCGTGCCATTCTCTTTTTCAGCGCCGATATATATTGACAGCGCCGCCGTTCCTTCGGATGTCGGTACCTGGACATCAATTGCCCTTTTCAACGACAAACCCGCCGTCAGTTACACATATGGGCGTTATGTAAACTTCGCCTGGGAGTATTCGGTAAAATTCGCCCGATACAATGGGTCTGCCTGGGATCTTGAAACGGTGGATGCGACGGATAAAAAGATGGGCCTGTACGGAACATCTCTCGCGAACCTGTCCGGAGTTCCGTATGTCAGTTATTATGACGATGTTAACGGCGACCTCAAGGTAGCGAACTGGACGTGCACGGGTTGTTCCTGGGCGCGCACGGCTGTTGATACGGACGGCAGGGTCGGCAAATATTCTGCAATCGCCGTGGATAGCCTGAACGGACTCCATGTCAGCTATTGGGATGATACAGTTACACCGCCAAGGTCGGCGCTCAAATACGCGACCAATGTGGACGCTGTCAGACCCGGCGGCATTATTACCATCAATAACGGTGCGGAATTTACCAATAACCCTGTTGTGAATCTGAATTTAACTTGCGACGACGGATTCGGCATCGGCTGCTGGGAAGTTGCCCTGAGCAATGACGGTATTTTTAACATAGAAAGAGCGGTCCCATTTGCCACCAGCATGCTGTACACGTTTCTTGTCAGCGAGGGCACACAGACCGTGTATGCCCAATACCGCGATGGCGCGAACAACTGGTCCATGGCGTACAGCGCCTCGATCATCATTGACACGCAGAAGCCGGTGGGCGGATCGCCCGCGATACGTATAAACAGCGGTGCGCAGAACACGAATACGCAGAACGTAAACCTGGCGCTTTCGGCATCTGACCTGTATCTCTCGCAAATGATGGTCAGTAATGATCCTAATTTCGTGGATGCATTTGCTGAGCCCTACAGAACGTCACGTGCATGGCTCCTGTTACCGGGAGACGGAGCAAAGACGGTTTATGTAAAATTCGGCGATCGTGCGGGAAACTGGTCGGATCGGTACGAAGCGCCCATCAGTATCGATCAGGCGATGCCGGTAACAGGAGCGGTGAAGATCAACGACGGAGATCTGATCACGAATAATCGGACGGCCACGCTCACGCTCACCTGCGACGACGGGGCGGGAAGCGGCTGCAGCACCATGCAGTTCAGCAATGACAATGCTCTGTGGTCCACACCTGCAGCGTTTGCAGGATCGGCCACCTGGACGCTAACCACGGTCGATGAGACCAAGACGGTATACGCCCGTTTTACTGATGCGGCAGGGAACATGACTCAATACAGCATCAGTGCGAACATCCTGCTTGATACGACGCCCACGACGGGCACGATCAAGATCAACGGAGGCGCGAAGTATACGAATACACCGGTTGTAAATATCGATTTGTCATGCACTGACACCGGCTCAGGTTGTTCCCAAATGCGCTTCAGCAACGACGGCAAGACATGGACTGACCCGATAGTGGTCAGCAGCACTACATCAAGTTATGTCCTCGATGACGGTCAGAACCCGGGCGCTCTTTGGGCTTGGGGGAATAATGCCAGCGGACAGATCGGTATCGGAACAAATAGTGGTTTGAGCATTCCAACCATGATTGGCCCGAGCGACAAGTGGTCAGCACTATCCGACGGCCCGAATTATACCTTGGCAGTGCGCACCGATGGTACGCTATGGTCATGGGGCGACAATACCTTTTGCCAGCTCGGTCTTGGTGATTCGTATGCTTGCGATGCATCAGGAAACATGATGTATCCTGTGCAGGTAGGCATGGATACTGATTGGGCAACGCCTGTTGCAGGCCCATCACATGCACTGGCCTTGAAGAAAGACGGCACCCTCTGGGTGTGGGGGGACAATGCCACGGGGCAATTGGGTATAAATCAAGAGGGAGGCAGAGTAAATATTCCGCAGCCGGTGTATGGCGGCGGAACCTGGCGATCGATCGCCGCCGGAGCGGATTTCAGCTTAGGCATAAAAACAGACGGGACCATGTGGGCCTGGGGGAATAATTACGGAAACGGAACACTTGGCATCGGGTGGTGGAATTATATTTATCTGGCATGTACATGGGAAAATTCCGGATGGGGGCCCTGCCCTCCAAATTATGTAACCGTTCCTATTCAAGCTGCCGGCGGCATGGATTGGGATATCGTATCAGCGGCAAATGTATATGCGATGGCAACCAAGACTGATGGCACTCTCTGGGCATGGGGTAATGGGGCGGCATCGCCTGATCAGATCGGTACTGAAACGAACTGGGCCAAACCGATTGCCGGTGTGAATCAAGCTAATGCATTAAAAACGAATGGTGATCTCTGGTCATGGGGTTCGAATCCTATCATTTACATTCCATCGTGGTATTCGTTTTGGCATTATGCGGGAGATGAAGTGGTTAATGCGCCGGACCCGGTTATGCCTGGTTCGACATGGATTTCTGTTTCCGCGGGTTCCGCGCATACGGCAGGCATTCAGTCGGATGGCGGTTTGTGGACCTGGGGAGTGAATGACTATGGCGTTCTCGGATGCGGTGATACGTGCGGCTCAACAGACACGCCCCGCCAGGTAGCATCTAACTTCCCGAATAAATGGAAATTCGTTTCTGCGGGGTCGGGCTTTACTTCCGCAATCCGATTCAGCGATACGAAGACAGTCTATGTTGAATATCAGGATTTGATCGGCAACTGGTCGCAGCCGTATATGAGCAGCATTATTCTCGATCAGGAACCGCCGACCGGTTCGGTAATCGTTAGCCCCGGAGCAATTTACTCGACGGTCAACCTGGCTGTTTCGTGCACGGACCCGGTGAGCGGATGCGATAAAATGTGCGTGAGTAATACGCCATCCTGCACGTCATGGGAAAACTATGCCGCGACAAAGAAAGACGTTGCCCTTGTCTCCGCACCGACCATGTCGGTGTACGTCTGGTTCAGGGATATGGCTGGAAATGAAACGCCGGCATCAACCCCGTTCATCGGGACCATTCACGATACCGTCGCGCCAACCGGCACAATCAAAATCAATAATAATGCCCCATACACGGCGACTACAGCGGTTTCTCTCGATTTGAGCTGTGCCGACAACGGATCGGGTTGCGTGAATATGCGCTTCAGCAATGATGGCGGAGCATGGACGTATCCGACATCGATGAATTCCGCAATGACGTTCACGCTGGATACGAATCCAGGTATACTCTGGACCTGGGGAAACAATGCACGTGGACAGCTTGGCATCGGAACGAACCTGAATAACAGCACGCCGACGAGAGTCGGGGAGAATTCTCTATGGTTGGCCGCCTCAAGCGGATCGAACTACATGCTTGCTGTGCGTTCCGACGGCACTTTGTGGGCGTGGGGTGATAATACGTATTGTCAGCTCGGGCTGGGAGATTCCTATTCATGCGACTCGTCCTCATATGTTTCGTCGCCCGTTCAGGTCGGCACGGATGCGGATTGGGCAATGCCGGTGGCCGGCATATCCCATTCTCTTGCCGTGAAAAAGGACGGAACTCTCTGGACATGGGGGAATAATGAAAAAGGACAATTGGGTGTCAATCAAGATGGCGGTTTTGCAAATACTCCACGAGAGGTGTACGGGGGCGGGACGTGGCGATCTGCCGCGGCGGGTATTGATTTCAGTGTAGGCATTAAAATGGATGGAACAATATGGACATGGGGAAATAATTACGCAAACGGTACGCTCGGCATGGGCGGGTGGTATGAGATATTTCCGGGATCGTATAGTTATGCGATTTATCAAGTTAATGTTCCAACGCTACTGGATTCCTGTAAGGATGTGTCCGCGGGCGCCAGATATGTAATGTGCATAAGTACCGATGGCTCGCTCAGAGCATGGGGGAATGGGGTAGCCGGACCGCTGCAGGTCGGCACGGATACGGATTGGTCAGTGCCGATTGCCGGAGTTAATCAGGCTCTTGCGTTAAAGAACGATGGAAGTCTCTGGACGTGGGGCGCAAATCCCGTCGTGACCTCGATATCGATTGCTGAGCATGTAATTAATACACCCGTACGGCTATCGCCGGGCTCGACATGGACCTTAGTTTCCGAAGGGCAGGCGCACACCGCAGGCATCCAATCCGACGGAAGCCTCTGGACCTGGGGAACGAATGCCAGTGGCGAGCTCGGTTGTGGAGATGGTTGCAGCGCGGCAGACGAGCCGCGCCAGATATCAACGAATTTTCCAAACATATGGATGTCTGCTTCAGCCGGCGTGGAATTCACATCGGCGATCCGACATACCGAAGTAAAAACCGTATATGTTGAATATCAGGATGCATTCGGCAACTGGTCGCAGCCTGTTTCGAAAAATATCGCTCTTGATCAGGAGCCGCCGATTGGATCGGTGGTGATCAGTCAGGGTATGAATTATTCAACGGTCAATCTGGCCATTTCGTGCAAGGATGCAGTGAGCGGCTGCGACAAGATGTGTGTGAGTAATACGCTCTCCTGTCAATCATGGGAGGATCTTGCCGCGACGAAGAACGACGTTGTTCTTATAACAGCTCCGACCATGACGGTATATGTCTGGTTCAGGGACAAGGCAGGAAACGAGACGCCGGCATCGTCTCCGATCATCGGGACGATACACGACGCACTCGCGCCGACTGGCACGATCAAGATCAATAATAATGCCCAATATACGACGACGCCGAGTGTCACTCTTGATTTCAGTTGTTCTGACGGTGGCTCAGGCTGTGTGAACATGCGATTCAGCAATGATGGCGGGACCTGGACCGATCCGATGCCGGTAAGTTCCTCGCTGACGTATACTCTCGGAGACAAACCGGAGAGTCCGGGCACTCTTTGGACGTGGGGGAACAATGCAAACGGACAACTCGGTATCGGCTCGAATAAAAATAGAAATACGTTGGATATGACGGGTCTGGATGAACAGTGGTCCGTACTATCAAACGGTTCTAATTACATGCTCGCGGTTCGTTCCGACGGCACATTGTGGGCATGGGGTGATAACTCGATTTGCCAGCTCGGTCTTGGGGATTCTTACACGTGTGACGCATCTTCGTATGTGACGACACCTGTTCAGGTCGGCACGGATACAGACTGGACAACGCCTGTTGCAGGCGAATCCCATTCCTTTGCTCTGAAGAAGGACGGTACACTCTGGGCGTGGGGGAACAATGCCACGGGTCAGCTTGGTATTAATCAGAATGGCGGTGTTGTGAATGCTCCTCAACAAATATTCGGCGGTGGGGCATGGAAAACAGCAACGAGCGGCCATGATTTTTCTGTCGGCATCAAAACAGACGGGACGCTGTGGATTTGGGGAAATAATCCACCGAACGGCTACCTGTATTGCCCATTTGCCGGTAATCCGAGCACGTGGTGGATGTGTAATCCCGTGCCGCCTACACCACTCTTATCTCCGACATTGCTCGATGCAAATAACGACTGGGACAGAGTATCAGCAAGCAATGAGTACGCTATGGCCGTCAAGCTAAATGGTTCACTATGGGCATGGGGTAATCTTACACCAGCACCGGTGCAAGTTAGTTCTGAAACGGATTGGTCTTTACCGGTCGCAGGTTTAAGCCAGGCCCTTGCTCTCAAGAAAGATGGAAGCCTGTGGTCATGGGGAGCAACTATCATTCAGCAGAGCCCCGCTTTTGGACAATATTACGGCACCGCTACTGTTGCGCCCAGTCAGCAACTTGCGACCGGGATGACATGGTCATCTGTATCCGCAGGGTCTGCGCATATAGTTGGTATCCAGACGGACGGAAGTTTATGGGCATGGGGAACAAACGATTTCGGTGATCTCGGCTGCGGTGATTTGTGTGCTTCTACGGATACACCGCGCCAGATAGCGTCGAATTTCCCGAACAAATGGAAGGCAATTTACGCCGGCGCAGGCTTTACGTCGGCGATCCGGCATACCGGAACGAAGACGGTGTATGTCGAATACCAGGATGCATTCGGCAACTGGTCACAGCCTGTTTCAAAAAAGATTATTCTCGACCAGGAACCGCCCACGGGAATGGTGAAAATCAACAACAGCGATCCCTATACGGTATCGCCGATCGTAAGTTTGACCGTATCTTGTACGGACCAGGTGAGCGGTTGTGACAAAATGTGCATCAGCAGTACGCCCGGTTCATGCCTCGTCTGGGAGGACGTTGCATCGACGAAAAACAACGTTGTACTGCAGTCAAACCCCACGACGACGGTCTACGTCTGGTTCTCGGACATTGCCGGCAACACGACATCATCACCGGCTACCGCTTCTATCATTTACGATAATGCGGGTCCGTCCGTATCTTTGTTCTCTATCAATAATACCGCTTTGTATGCGAACAACGCGCACGTTAAGCTCTCCATCAGCGCAGCTGATCCCAACGGTGTATCGATGATGTTCAGCAATGACAATGCGCATTGGTCGCCGCTTGTTCCCTTTGCCCCATCCGTGGACTGGAATTTGAACGATCTCAATTACGGTGGCCTTGCTGGTGACGGGGGCGCAACCGTTTTCGCTAAATTCATCGACAACGCAGGAAATGAAACGGCGTCATCTTCGACGATCACGCTCGATACGAAAGCGCCGGACACCACTTCCGTTGCGTTCAGCGCTTTGACGACCTTTGCCACAACCAGCTCGGTATCCCTTGTTCTCAATTGCGGAGATGCCACGACAACGTGCACCCAGATGCAGTTCAGCAACGACGGCATGACATGGTCGAATCCCCTAGCGTATGCAATTAACCCGACATGGAACTTGAACGACGCATTGTTCGGCGGAAACTCCGCTGATGGCAACAAGACCATCTTTGTTAAATTCAAGGATGCCGCAGACAACTGGACCACCGGGATCATCAGCAAGTCGATCATCCTCGATACCGTGTTGCCGATTGGCTCGCTTTCCATCAATAATCTCGTGACCGAAGTTTCGACCTCGAATGTTACGTTAAGTGTCAATTGTTCTGATGCGACAAGCGGCTGCAGCCAGATGCAGTTCAGCAATTTCAGCAACGGCCCCTGGTCGACATTGACCGCATATTCAGGGTCTGCGCTATGGAATATCAATGATTCGAATTACGGAGGCTCTCCGATCGACGGTCCCAAGATCGTGTACGCGGTCTACAAAGACGCGGCCGGCAACCTCTCAACCGCGCTCAGCACGACCGTCACCATGGACAGCACACCGCCCGTTACCACGGCATCGCCGAACGGCGGCTCATTTAACGCGCCGCAGGGTGTGACGCTTATATGCAACGACGGTGCAGGGGTGGGCTGCGGCCCGACGTATTACAGCATGGATGGGAACGACCCGGGAATTCTCTACACTGGGTCCATCACCATATCTCAGCCGACAACACTCAGATACAAGTCTCGCGACCTGCTGAATAATATTGAATTGGCCAGCTCCGCAACCTTCAGCTTTGTTGCCAACTATACAACGCTGAGCCTTGAACTTTCCCAGCCCACGGTGGATTACAACGGCTCGATAACCGCCTGGGGCAGGCTGCAGAACATGACCGCAAATCTGGCTGATCCATCGGGCCAAACCATAGCGCTGCTCGTGACCTCGCCATCCGGTAGCCAGACTACGCTTACCACCACGGTATATGATCCGCTGGGCTATTACATTGTCAATGATGTCGCAGGGTTTACAAATAAGGGGGCCTATTCGATTCAGGCGACCTTCACGGGATCGAGCCTGCTCTCGGCATCGGCATCGGACGCCAAACCGCTTCTTGTGGGTTCTTCAGCAGGGTATGCCGTGATCGTTGAAGGCAAGATCCCGACACAGGAAGGACTCGATTCTCACAACAAGACCGCTAACCGGATCTACCAGAAGCTGAAGAGCCGGGGTTTTGTGGATGACAATATTTATTACTTCAATTACCTGAATCAGACAGGTGTTGATGCCGCTCCTTCTAAAGCGCAAATACAGTACGCGATAGAAGAATGGGCAAAAGGCAGAATGAACGGCCTGCCAGCGCCGCTGTATGTCATCATGGTGGACCACGGCAGTCCGGACCAGTTTCATATCGACAACGAAGTTATCACGCCGGACGATCTGAACGCCTGGATATCGAACCTTGAATCCGGTTTGAATGCCCAGGCATTGCTTGAAAAACGCGTGGTGATTATGGGCTTCTGCTACTCAGGCAGCTTCATCCAGACGCTGTCCTCGGCCCCGACTGTCACGAACGGCGGCAGAGTGCTGGTGACGAGCGCTGCGCCGGATGAAGTTTCATATAAAGGCCCGCAGGAATCAGACGGCATCCGGAGCGGCGAATTCTTCCTTGAAGAATTCTTTACCCAGCTGGAGCGCGGCTACACGATCCGGGAAGCATTTGTTTCATCAACGGACAAGACCAAGGCCTTTACCCAGAAGGGCGGGAGCGCCAATGCGCTGCCACCGTATTATGACGGCGCGGTACAGCACCCGATGCTGGACGACAACGGCGATGGAAAGGGAACGAACAGCCTTTCCGACGACCCGCAGGCTGACGGAGCAGCGGCGCAAACCCTGCAGTTAGGCGTGGGCGCGAATTACAATGTGAACTCCATCCAGTTCCCGGTCGACCTGATGCAAGTAACGGACACGATTACCCTGACCTCGGCGCCCACGGACACAACCGCGTTGTTATGGGCCACGGTCACTGACGACTCGCAGGTGGACAGCGCGGTCTGGATAGAGGTCCGGTCGCCGTCTCTCATTCTGAACAGCTCAGCCGGAAGCATTCAGGCCGATCTGAACACCACCAAAGTCCCGATGGTGCACAATGGGACAACAAACCGCTGGGAAGTTTCCGCAAGCTTGTTCGACCAGAGCGGAGAATACGAGATCTTCTACTTTGTCAGAGATAAAGAAACGTTGAAACTGTCTCCCATGAAGCGGTCGATCGTTTATAAGGAACAGGCAGGGAACAGCGCGCCTGGAGCCTTCAGTCTTGTTGCACCAAGTGATGCCTCGATCCAGACGACGGTCCTGGTGTTTGACTGGGCGGACAGCGTCGATCCGGACGGCAATCCCATAACCTACACGGTCCAGCTGTCGACGTCGCCGACTTTCACCCCAATGGCGTATCAGAAAGCAGGACTTACGGACAGCAATCTTGCAATCGGATCGGAAGCGGGCCTGAAAGATAAAGCAACCTACTACTGGAAAGTTCTGGCCCTGGATACTTTCGGCGCGATCACGGAAAGCAACAACGGAGCAGCCTGGAGTTTCCAGACGGACAACCCGAATTCGCTCCCCGGGATCATCAAGGGATATGTGACGGATTCGGCGACCGGAATCGCATTGTCAGGGGCCTCGGTGGTATCAAGCACCGGCGGGACAGTCACTACCGCGACAAACGGCGCGTACGTGATCTCTATTCCCTCAGGAGCAACCACGATCTCGGCAACCGCCTCAGGATATGTTTCTTCAACAGGCGTCGCTCTCACGATAGCATCCGGCGAAAATCAGACCAGGAATATCCAGCTTGATCCCTCTCAGTACACCCTCACCGTCAACCTGGTGGGTGGAGGAACCGGCACGGTAACGAGCACTCCAGCCGGAATCAGCTGCGGTTCATCTTGCACCTCTCCCTATGCCAACGGGTCGCTTATTGACCTGAACGCGGTTCCCGCATCCGGTTCTCAGTTTAACGGGTGGACAGGAGGAGGGTGCAGCGGCACAGGCGTATGTCAGGTTACTCTCACTACTTCGAAGCTCGTGAGCGCGAATTTCTCGACCAACATGCCGCTGATCACGATATCGGGCGGAGCCGGTGGAACGATCAGCCCAACCGGCAGTCTGAGCGTAGCATACGGGACCAATCAGCCGTTCACGGTTACACCGAATGCGGGCTATTCAGCAGCGGTTAGCGGGACGTGCGGCGGCAGCCTGGTTGCCACGACCTTTACGACCAATCCGATCGTCGGGCCTTGTACGGTAACGGCGTCGTTCACGCCCATCCTCTACACGGTTACGCCATCAGCGGGAACGGGCGGATCGATCAGTCCGTCCCTGCCGCAGACCATGAATTACAATGCAGTCGTGAGCTTCGCCGCAACTGCCAATGCAGGATACAGCCTTGCTTCAGTGAACGGCTGCAGCGGATCGCTTATCGGCAATATGTTCACAACCGGTGCGATCACGTCCGACTGTACGGTGACCGCGTCCTTTACGCTGAATTCATATGCCGTGACGCCGTCATCCGTTGGGAACGGCAGCATGTTCCCGACCATACCGCAGATGGTCTCCTATAACGGTACCACGAGCTTCAGTGTCATGCCCTCAACCGGGTATCATGTCAGCGCGGCAACCGGCTGCGGAGGTTCTCTTACCGGCACGACCTATACCACCGGAAATATCGTATCGAACTGCACCGTGACCACGACCTACGCCACGGACACCTTCACGGTTTCGCCGTCAGCCGGTCCGAACGGCTCGATCAGTCCGAATTCGGCGCAGTCGATCGATTACAATCAAGGCACGAACTTCACCATCACACCGCTCGCTGGTTACCACATTGCGCTGGTCAGCGGCTGCAGCGGCACGCTAACCGGAACGTCGTATTCCACCGGACCGATAACCGCGGACTGCACGGTAAGCGCGTCCTTTGCCATTGATACGATCAGCGTCACACCGGCGGCAGCCGCGAATGGCATACTGAGTCCGAACACTCCCCAAACGGTCAACTACAACGGGGCCATCAGTTTTTTGGTCATCCCGGATACTGGATATCACACCACGGACGTATCCGGTTGCAACGGCACGCTGAATGGCAACCTGTATACGACTGGCGGTATTATCTCGCCCTGCACCATAACCGCGTCTTTTGCAACTGATACGTATACGGTGACACCTGCGGCAGGCGCGGGCGGAGCCATGACCCCGAATTTTGCGCAGATCATGAGCTACGGCACATTCACCAGCTTCACGATTGTGCCGGATGCCGGTCAGCATATCGCGTCGGCATTTGGATGCAATGGCGCCCTGTCAGGCTCTGTTTACACGACCGGAAGTATTGTCTCGAACTGCACTGTAACCACGACCTATGCCACGGACACCTTCACGGTATCGCCGTCAGCCGGTCCCAACGGCACGATCAGTCCGAACAATGCGCAGTCGATCAATTACAATCAGGGCACGAGCTTCACCCTTGCGCCGCTCGCGGGCTACCATATCGCCCTGGTCAGCGGTTGCAGCGGCACGCTTACCGGAACGACCTACGCCACCGGGCCGATAACCGCGAACTGCGCGGTAAACGCTTCCTTTGCCATTGATACGATCAATGTCACACCCGCTGCCGCGGCGAACGGCGCCATGAGCCCGAACGTAGTACAGGCAGTAAACTACAACGGGACCGCGAGCTTCCTGATCATCCCGGACCCGGGATATCATATTACTGGTGTTTCCGGCTGCAGCGGCTCGCAGAATGGAAACCTGTATACGACCAGTGGTATTACCGCTCCCTGTACTGTAACTCCGAGTTTTGCAATTGATACCTATAATGTCTCTCCGTCTGCGGGAGCCGGTGGCACGATCAGCCCGAACACTCCCCAGAGTGTGAACTACAATACGACGACAAGCTTCACGATTAATACGGGAATCGGTTATCACATCGCCTTGGTCTCCGGTTGCAGCGGCACGCTCTCGGGAAACAGTTATACCACAGGCCCGATAACCGCTCCCTGTGCTGTCAACGCCACGTTCGCTTCCGACACCTTCTCTGTGGATCCGACAACAGACGGAAACGGCATGATCAGTCCGAACACGACGCAAACGGTCAACTACAACACGACAAAGAGCTTCACCCTCACACCGAACGCGGGGAACCACATCAGCCTCGCAAACGGATGCAGCGGGACCCTTTCGGGATCGATCTACACGACCGGAACGATAACAGCAGACTGCGTCATCAGTGCAAGTTTCACGAACGACCCGCCGTCAATTCCTGTTTTGTCCGAACCCATGTCCGGTGGAACGGTCACGACCATGAATCCGGTCCTCGCAATAAACGCCTCGATCGATCCGGATGGCGACGTTGTTACATACACGTATGAAGTGTATGCGGACATCGGCGGCAGTATCAGGGTCGCCTATGCAACAGGTCAAGGCACCAGCTGGACAGTGAATCCCGCGCTTGCGGACAACACCACCTACTACTGGCGCGCACAGGCTTCGGACGGCTATAAAAACAGCGGATGGATGACATCGTCTGATTTCTTCATCAACACGGCGAATGATTCTCCGACATCGCCCGGGATCAGTGCGCCCGTTGCAACCAGCCATGTTGGAACACTTTCCCCGACGCTCTCTGTTACGAACGGGAATGACGTGGACAAATTCGACGTGCTGACCTATGACTTTGACGTGGCAACGGATATCGGATTTGGCACACCCGTGGCTTCGGTCATCAGCCGGCCGCAGGGAACAGCAGGGGTGACCTCCTGGACAACGCCGGCGTTAGGGGAAGACACAACCTACTACTGGCGCAGCAGGAGCGTGGACAACCACGGTGCAGCGAGCGCCTGGGCAATCTCGACATTCTTCGTCAACATTGCGAATAATGCCCCAGGCTCACCAACGGCACTATCGCCACTATCAGGAGCGAACGTCGCGATCTTTACCCCGATCCTGACGATAGCGAACGCGAGCGATCCCGAAGGCGATGTTTTGACCTATACGTTCGAGATCGCCTCGGACCTTACGTTCAGTACGAGCAAACAGTCTTCCGGCCAGGTCGTTCAAGGTGCGGGGAATACCCTGTGGGCCCCGGCAGCGTTGACGGAGGACACCACGTATTATTGGCATGCCCGGGCCTACGACGGACTGGCATACGGACCATGGATTGCCACGCAATCCTTCTTCGTCAACACAATAAACGAAGCGCCGGGAGCTCCGACATTGAACAACCCGGCGGACAATGGCCAGGTTAACTCACTCTCACCAACGCTTACCGTGAACGCTGCGGTGGATCCGGACAACGACAGCCTTACGTATGAGTTCGAGGTTTACGCTGACAGCGGCCTCACCAGCCAGGTTACCGCTACTTACGGCGCAGGCACGGTCTGGTCGATCACGCCCAATCTGTCCGATTACACACGCTACTGGTGGCGTAGCAGGGCAAAAGACACGCATAATGCCATCGGTCCCTGGAATGCGGCAGCAAGCTTCTTTGTGAACAATACCGGATTGAATGATCCGCCGTCGATAACAATAACAGCTCCGAACGCAACAGGCGAGATCACGAACGCTCTTAACTACACGATCCGGTGGATTGCGGCTGATCGGGACAGCAACCCCCTGATCACGCTGTATTACGATACTGTTTCGAGCAACTGCAGTGGCACGCAGATAGCCACCGGCATCCATATGAGCGATCCCGGCAGCAGTTACAATTGGGACATCAGCGCGCTGTTGGACGGGACTTACTATCTCTGCGCGAAGATCGAGGACGAGGTCACCACCATAACTGCACCGGCTGTTGGAACGCTCACCATCAACCGGACGAGCCCGCTCGTAACCGTGAACGGTACACCGCCAGGCCTGACATCTCAGACAACGGCGCTGCTAACCGTATCAGGAAACGGTTTTGCAACATACCAGTACCGTGTTGACGGGGGAAGTTGGTCAACTGACATAGACTTTGCCACCCCCATAGCTCTTTCATCATTGTCGGATGGACCACATACCGTGGCAGTACAGGGTAAAGACAACATCGGCAATGTTCAGAGTGTTCCGACCACGGTTGGCTGGACAGTTGATACGCAAGCGCCGGACACAATGCTCCAGACCTGGCCGTCGTTGCTTTCTCATACGACTTCGGCCGCATTCACTTTCACGTCTGAGGCATTGGCCACGTTCACCTGCAGACTGGACAATGGATTGTACGGATCCTGCACCAGTCCCAGGAGCTTTACCGGTCTTGCAGAAGGAAGTCATACGTTCGAGGTGAGGGCTGCTGATCAGGCAGGAAACATCGATCCCATCCCGGCGTCCTCCACCTGGATCGTGGACACGTCCAGGACCGTCACTCCGACTTCGGGAACGAACGGCGCGATCAGCCCGAACGTACCCCAGATCGTCACCTATGGCACTGCCGTGAGTTTAACAATTACGCCTGATATCGGCTATCATATCAACCTGGTAACCGGATGCAGCGGTACTCTTTCGAACGCCATATACACCACGAGCCCGATACTCTCAGATTGCTCGGTTATTGCCGGTTTTGCTCCGGACTCCTTTACGCTGACGCCGTCAGCCGGGGCAGGCGGAAGCATTAACCCCGCTGTTCCCCAGAGTGCGGCTTACAACAGCACAACGACCTTCGCCATAACTCCGGGAACCGGGTATCACATAGACCTGGTGAGCGGCTGCAGCGGCACGCTCTCGGGAAACACGTATACCACGGGTCCGGCACAAAACGACTGCACCATAAGCGCGACCTTTGCCGTTGACATGCTGAGCGTAACGCCTTCTTCAGGAGGAAATGGCGGCATAAACCCTGCCACTCCCCAGACGGTGATCTACAACGGAACAACCAGCTTCACCGTTACTCCGTCCACCGGATATCATATCGCTACAGCAACCGGATGCGGTGGATCGCTCCTGGGAAGCACCTATACAACAGGGAACATCGTGTCGAACTGTACGGTAACCACAACGTATGCCGTGGACACATACACGGTCATCCCGACAGCGGGAACCGGAGGAAGCGTCAGTCCCGGCATACCCCAGACAGTTCTGTACAACACTACAACGAGCTTTACCCTTAATCCGGCAACAGGGTATCACCTCAATACTGTAAATGGCTGCAGCGGATCACTTCTTGGGAATGTCTATACCATCGGTCCGGCTGCTGCGGACTGTCAGGTGAATGCGACGTTTACTACGGACAGCTTTACCGTTACGCCGAATTCTGTGCCGAACGGCGGTCTCAGCCCTGATACACCTCAAACAATGAGCTACGGCTCATCAATGACGCTTGTTGTCGTTCCCGGCACCGGGTACCATATTGCGTCCGTTTCAGGGTGCAGTGGTTCGCTTAATGGAAATCTGTACAGCACAGGGACGATCTCGGCTCCGTGCGCAGTAACGCCGATATTCGCAATAGACACCTTTACCGTATCAGCAACAGCGAACGCCAACGGGTCCATCAGTCCGACGATCCCGCAGGTTGTGAGTTACAATACGACAACAATATTCACGATACTCCCGGATGCTGGCTATCACATCCTGTCCATCGCTGGCTGCAGCGGAACGCTTTCCGGGAACACCTACACCGCAGGACCGATCATCGCTGATTGCAGCCTGAGTGTTGATTTTGCCGCGGATGTTCAAAATACCTTCCAGGTGACGCCTTCAGCTGGTCCGGGCGGCGCTGTTGGTCCGAACTCAGCGCAACTCGTGAGTTCCGGCACGAGCACGAGCTTCTTGATCTCACCTTTGACCGGGTATCATATCGCATCAGTCACGGGCTGCGGTGGGAGCCTTTCCAACACTACCTACACGACCGGGGCGATCTATGCAAGCTGCGAGGTGAATGCCTTGTTTGCGCCGGATGTATTTGTTGTTTCTCCGTCATCTGATACGAACGGCGCGATCAACCCGAAGACCGCTCAGTCGGTAGTTTACAACACCGCAACAAGTTTTGTGCTGGTCCCTAATGCGGGCTATCATCTGGCATCAATAAACGGGTGCAGCGGATTGCTCACCGGGAATGTCTATACCACGGGAACCATAACAACGAATTGTAATGTCGCAGCGACGTTCTCGGTCGATTCATTCACTATTACGCCAACAGCTACCATCGGCGGCAGCATCAACCCGAATACACCGCAGACTGTGAACTTTGGAGTAACCTCGTCATTCACGATAACGCCGGCTGCCGGATACAAAACGCAATCGGTCACCGGTTGCGGCGGTTCTTTATCAGGAAATACCTATACCACCGGACCGACTGCATCGCTCTGCACTGTCCAGGCGACCTTTGTTCCTGATACCTACCAGGTCATCCCGCAAGCAGGGGCAGGCGGGACCATCTTCCCGAGTGCGGGCCTGGTGGTGAGCGCTGGATCAACCACGAGCTTCACCATTTCACCGCTTATCGGTAGTCACGTATCGTACGTTACCGGTTGCAACGGAAGTCTATCCGGGAGCACGTATACGACCGGGGCGATCAATGCAAACTGTCAGGTAAGTGCGTTCTTTGCTCAGGATACCTTTGCGGTTTCTCCTGTCGCGGGAGCGAACGGCGGCATCAGCCCCGCAACTGCCCAGACGATCGATTACAACGCAACTGAGGTCTTCTCGCTGAATCCGAATCCCGGCTATCACGTTGCTTCGGTCAGCGGATGCAACGGCATGCTTGCGGGGAATACCTACACCACAGGCGCGATCACTGCAAATTGTTCGGTTACCGCGACCTTTGCGATCAATACCTTCATTGTTTCCACAACCCTGGATGCGAACGGCAACATCACTCCTGCAACGGACCAGACGGTCAATTACAACGCGACAGCGAGCTTCACCCTGACGCCGAACACGGGATATCATATCGCTTCGGTCACGGGCTGCAACGGGAGCCTTGTTGGCAACACCTTCATCACCGGCGCAATTACCTCGAACTGCACGGTGAATGCGATCTTTGCCAATGACACCTTTGTCATGGCCCCGGTTGCTGGAACCGGCGGCGCCATCAGTCCGAATACTCCGCAGAACGTTTCTTCCGGAACAACAGCCAGTTTCCAGGTCCTGCCCGCAGTCGGATATCACGTTGATACCGTGACCGGGTGCAACGGAACGTTGAATGGAAATGTCTACACGACCGGGACAGCGGCGGCAAACTGCAGCGTGAATGCTGTTTTCGCAATGAATACCTTTACCGTAACACCTTCGGCCGGACCAAACGGGAGCAGCAGTCCGAACACGCCCCAGAATGTTAGTGCTAATGCATCAACAAGTTTTACCCTGCTGCCGAATGTGGGCTATCAAATAGACACGGTGACCGGCTGCAATGGGTCGCTTAGTGGAAATACCTATACTACGGGAGCAATCACCGGCGCCTGCACAGTAACCGCGACCTTTACTGCGGCACTATCAGACGGTCACCTGATCACTGACTCGGTAACCATTGCAGACGCGCTCAGAGCGCTTAGGATCGCGGCAGGACTGATCCAACCAACTGCCGATGACCTTGCCCACGGAGATGTGGCCCCGCTGGTGAATGGTGTGCCGCAACCTGACGGGAAGATAGACATCGGGGACGTGATCGTGATTCTGCGGAGAAGCGTGGGATTGGTTTCGTGGTAAAGAAGTCTCAGGTCTCAAGTTTCAGGTCTCAGGTCTCAGGTTTCAAGTTTCAGGAAGGGGCTATTTTACGTTGCAACACAATCGGAGGAACCGCATTATGGAACGAAATAAACTGCAGGGTAAGCCGGCCCAACGATGTTAAAGATACAACAAACCATCTCGTTGCAGCTCTTGACTCGCCTCCGATTAATCATTAAGAAACGGGGATGGGGGCGATCGGGCATATTCCTTTCAGCGTTCGTCCTGTGTGCTGTCCTTGCCCCATCATTTGCGCATGCTCTTGATCTCGTCGTTACCCCGCAGGCGGGCGTCGGCGGGTCTATCCCAGCAGCATCTCCGATGATTGTCTCCTATGGCAGCACAACCAGCTTCACGATCACGCCTGACAGCGGTAATGCAATAGCATCCGTGTCCGGGTGTAGCGGTTCGCTGATCGGCAACACATTCACAACAGGTACAATAACGACCAACTGTACCGTACTAGCGATGTTCGCGAACGCAGCGGGCGACAGGCTTGGCATGGTGCATCTTCCGCGCACCGGCCAGACGTCCTGCTGGGACTCGTTGGGGAACATGATCGATTGCACGGGCACGATGCAGGACGGCGAGATCCAGGCCGGTGCGCCTGAACAGGCCCAGCGCTACACGGACAATGGCGAGACAATCATCGACACCCTGACCAACCTGCAGTGGCCCACAGACGCGACCATGCCGACAATCGGACCCTGTGCGGGCGGAAACGGATCGTGGCAGGCATCGCTCGATTACGTTGCGTGCCTTAATTCGCAAAACTATCTGGGCTACAGCGACTGGCGCATGCCGAACATCGTCGAGATTGGCAGCCTGGTCAGTCTGCAATGGCCCGACACTGCAATATGGATGTATGCGTGGGGTGTGCCGAATGCGACGGGCTTATACTGGTCTTCCACAACCGTAAAGATAGATCCTGCCTCGGCATATCGCCTGCGACTCGACGGAAATGACATTTCAGCAACGTCAAAAAGCGACACGAATGTGCGTGTCTGGCCGGTGCGCGCGGGCGTCTGCGCGTCGCCATCCTCGCAGGCATGCCTCCCGAAAACAGGCCAGAAAACAAGCTATGCCGCAAACGACGACGGCAATCTGCAGCAGGGTGTTGACTGGCCGAGTCCGCGGTTTACGAACATGGACAACAGCACGCCGATTCATGGTGTCCTCGTACTCGATCAATTGACCGGCCTCGTATGGCAGCAGGGCCCGAGCGTGTCTGCCACGTGGCAGGATGCGCTCGATTATGTCGCGGGATTGAATGCCGCTCACTATCTCGGGTACGCCGACTGGCGCTTGCCGAACTACACGGAACTGAGGTCACTGCTGAACAGCGGAGAGGCAAACAGCTCTTTATGGCTGCGACTGCAGGGCGTAATAAGTTCACAGCAATTCAGCTGGTCGTCGACAACGTTCCCGAGTAACGGCAGTGCGATCGCGGGTTACATGGTCAATCTGAACATGAATATGAACCAAACCGGGTTATGGACGAAAGACGGGGGCTATGTTGTCTGGCCGGTCCGTTCGGGATCGGCTCCGGCATTTACGCAGGCGGGCGTTACGAAAACCGGTGACGGCGGCGGCGTTGTTTCAGCGGGTTCCGGCACGATGATCTGGTCCGGCATGACCGGCACGGTGACGTATGTGCTGAATACCCAGGTCACCCTGACCGCATTGGCCGGTGCAGGCTCATACTTTACAGGCTGGTCGGGCGACTGCACGGGCATGGGCGCGTGCACCCTCTTGATGAATGCGCACAAAACCGTGACGGCGAATTTCGTCCTGATCAACGGTTCGTGCGGGCTCGCGAGCGGCATGTCGACGACCACGCCTGCCGCTGGCCTCTGTGCGGTGGGAAATGCCTCGGCTGTCTCAGGCAGCGGACCGTGGACCTGGAACTGCAGCGGCTTATACACCGGAAGCACCGCGACCTGCGTTTCAAATGTCCTGTCGTATACCGTAACGCCGCAGGCGGGCATCGGCGGCGCTATTTCGGCTGGTACGCCGCAAACGATTATGTTCAATACATCAACGAACTTCACCATTACGCCGGACAACGGCAACTCGATCGTTTCGGTCACGGGTTGCAATGGATCTTTGAACGGCACAACCTACACAACCGGCTTGATCAATGCGGCTTGCACCGTCCTCGCGCTGTTTGCGAACAGCAGCGGGACCTTGCTTCCGGCGATTCAGCTGCCGCGAACAGGCCAGACGATATGTTACGACGCAGCAGGGAGCGTGATCGATTGCACGGGCACGATGCAGGATGGCGAGCTCCAGGCGGGCTCAGCATGGCCGGTTCCGCGATATTCGGACAACAACGACCAGACGATCATAGACGCAATGACCGGTCTGGAGTGGCCGATGGACGCGAGTACACCGACGGTTGGTGTCTGCAGTGGAGGGATGCATACCTGGCAGGAGGCATTCGGATATGTTGCGTGCCTGAATCAGCAGCGCTATCTCGGATATAGCGACTGGCGACTGCCGAACCTGCATGAGCTTTCGAGTCTGATAAACATGCGGCAGCCGAATATTGCGAACTGGATCTACACACAAGGCGCGACAAATGCATTTCAGGGGATATACTGGAGCTCGACGACCGAGGCCGGCAATATAGGAAAGGCATGGAGGGTCCAATTCGGAAACAGCGATGCCTGGTCCACGGACAAAACAGAAGGGTGGAATGTATGGCCTGTGCGCGCTGGACAGTGCGGGACGTCAGGTCCGGCGCAATCCTGTCTTTCCAGGACCGGCCAGACAATTAGCTATGCTCCGGGCGACGACGGTGCGATGCAGAGCGGCGCAGCATGGCCGGGCCCGCGTTTTACCAAACCGGATGGCAGCGCTTTGACGAATGATGGCGTAGTTCTCGATCGTCTTACCGGGCTCATGTGGCAGCAGAACCTGAACGCTATGGTGAATACCACCTGGCAGTCTGCACTGGATTATATTGCCGGGTTGAATGCACTACGCTATCTCGGGTACAGCGACTGGCGACTGCCGAATGTTGGTGAATTATCCTCGCTCGTGAACAGAGGGCAGGCGAATTCGGCCGCATGGCTGAACAGTCAGGGTTTTGTTGGTGTGCCCTCAGCCGAATTCATGACCTCAACAACCTATGCGGACAACGGGTCATTCGCATGGGCTGTCAATATGATTTATGGCCAAAGAAAAAGCGACTTGAACAAGGGCACGGATCTTGTTGTCTGGCCTGTACGTTCGGGTCAGTCGCCGTCGTTTACTCAAGCAAATATCAACAAGACCGGCATTGGCAGCGGTGTCGTCTCTACGAACATCGGGACAATCATCTGGTCCGGCATGACCGGCACAGCCACGTATCTGCTGAATACGCAGGTTACGTTGACGGCTGTTGCTGACGCAGGTTCGTATTTCACCGGTTGGTCGGGCGAATGTAATGGCACTGGCGGATGTGCGCTGACGCTGGACGCGTATAAAACGGTGTCTGCGAACTTTATCCTGATCAACGGCGCTTGCGGACTGTCGAGCGGCCAGACGTATACGACTCAGCCGGCAGCGAATCTTTGCGTGGTCGGCAATGCATCTTCCCTCTCGGGCAGCGGGCCGTGGACATGGAGCTGTGATGGTCTGCATACCGGCACGAGCGCAAACTGCAGGGCGAATATTCTTACCTATACCGTATTGCCGCAGGCCGGAGTCGGCGGTTCAATCTCACCTGCGATTGCTCAGAAAGTTGTATTCAATACCCCGATAAGCTTTGCGATCGCCCCGGCGCTCGGCAACACGCTTTTATCGGTCAGCGGCTGCAATGGGACGCTCTCCGGGTCTACCTATACAACCGATGTCATCAATGACAACTGCTCGGTGCTCGCGTTGTTTATGAACAACGGCGTTCAGCTGCCGGCAATTCAGCTGCCGCGCACCGGACAATCTGCCTGCTATGATGCGGTCGGGAACCCGATTGCCTGCGTTGGTACGGCACAGGACGGAGAGATCAAGGCGGGCGCTGTCTGGCCGAATCCAAAGTATAGGGTGAACAACGATCAGACCTTGACCGATATGATGAACGGCCTGCAATGGCCAAGGGAAGCGGGTTCGCCGACGATCGGGCCTTGTTCCGGAGGGTCTCTCTCGTGGCAAGCGGGGCTCGACTATGTCGCCTGTCTGAATCAGCAGAATTATCTGGGATATGATGATTGGCGAATTCCGAATATCAATGAACTGAAAAGCCTGCTGAACGCGCAGCAGTACGACGCCTCCGTATGGATGTTTATGATGGGTGCGCGAAATCCCGTCTCCTGGACCTACTGGTCATCAACGACGTACGCGTTCAATACCGGACAGGCATGGGCCGTCGATTTTACCGGCAACAACAGCGGCCCTGTCGACAAGGCAACCGGCAATACGAACCTTATCTGGCCGGTGAGGGATGGTCAATGCGACATTTCCGGCAATAAATCCTGCGTTGCCGCGACCGGTCAATCCACAAGCTATGCAACGGGTGATGACGGTGATTTCCGCTACGGTGTAGCCTGGCCTGCGCCGCGTTTTACCAACCCTGGCGGAAGCGTGCCGGTCACCGCAAGCGTTGTCGTCGATCAACTGACCGGCTTGATGTGGCAGACGCATGCTTCCATCGGTCAAGGCCTGAACTGGCAGGGCGCGCTTGATTATATTGCGGGTCTGAACACGACCAGCTATCTCGGCTACAGCGACTGGCGTTTGCCGAACAGAAGCGAACTCGCATCGCTGGTTGATTATGACACCGCGAACGTTGCCTATCTGCTTGATGCCCAGGGTTTCCTGTATGTGCAGACAGGACAATATTGGACGTCGACGACCAATGTCGGGAATGCTGTTTACGCGTGGTATGTCGATTTATTAAGCGGGAATGAGGGAAGTACGGAAAAGTGGCAAAACTTGAATATCTGGCCGGTCCGTGGCGGCCAGGCAGGTACGCTGTACAACCTTGCCGTTGCAAAGACCGGGAACGGCGTCGGCATCGTCACTGCGAATGCCGGGTCGATTCTCTGGTCGGGCATGACCGGAACGGCGACCTATCTCACGAACACGCCGGTGACATTGACCGCGACTGCCACGGCCGGATCCTACTTTATCGGCTGGTCGGGCGCATGTGCCGGCAGAGGTATATGCTCGATCACGATGGATAGGTTGCAGAGCGTGACCGCGGACTTCGTCCTGATCAACGGGTCGTGCGGATTGTCGAGCGGCATGTCGCTTACCATGGCCCCGTCAACGGATCTCTGTGCGATCGGCAGCGCATCGACAATCAGCGGCAGCGGTCCGTGGACCTGGACCTGCGCAGGACTTTACAGCGGAAGCACCGCAAGCTGCGTTGCAAACATTCTAACCTGGACAGTCACACCGCAGGCCGGTGTCGGAGGTTCGATCTCTCCCCATACACCTCAGGCTGTCGTGTTCAGCACCCCGACGAGTTTTACCATCGTGCCCGATGCCGGCAATACGATTGTTTCCGTCAACGGTTGCGGTGGGACACTTTCCGGAACGAGCTATGCAACGAGCGCTATCAATGCAAACTGTACTGTCCTGGCGATCTTTGCGAAGGATGGCGTGCAGCAGCCGGCAATCCAGCTGCCCCGCACGAACCAGACGACGTGCTACGATACGGCAGGGACGATGATCAATTGCACAGGCACGGCGCAGGACGGCGAATACCGCGCCGGCGTTGCATGGCCGAATCCGCGTTATTCCCTCGCCGGCAGTGTGCTGATGGATGCGATGACGGGTCTTGTATGGCCGCAGAATGCGGGAACGCCAACCGTGGGCGACTGCATTGGCGGCGGCCTGTCATGGCAAACGGGACTGGATTATGTCGCCTGTCTGAATACGCGGAACTATCTGGGCCATAATGACTGGCGTATGCCGAATATCAATGAGCTGGCGAGTCTGGTAAATGCGCAGTGGGACAATCCGGCTGTCTGGATGTTTTCGCAAGGGGCGTTAAGCACCGTATCCGACCGCTACTGGTCATCCACGACCTATGCGCCCGATGCCTCGCGAACATGGTCTCTGCATCTCGGCAACGGCGGCATCGACCAGGACGACAAAAACTCGCTGCATGTTGTCTGGCCGGTGCGGGGGGGACAGTGCGAGGCATCGAATCCCGCACAAGCATGTATTGCATCGTCAGGACAGACGACTGTTTTTGCAACGGGCGACGATGGCAGTTTTCAAACCGGCATTGCGTGGCCGAATCCGCGGTTTACCAACCCGGACGGCAGCACGCCGGTAAGCGGCATTGCGAATGCGATCATGGACCAGATGACCGGTCTGATGTGGAAGCAGGACTACACGGACAGCGGCAATCCCTTTGGCAGTTCGTGGCAGACAGCGTTCGATGTGATCGTCAGTATGAATACCAATAGTTATCTTGGCTACAATGACTGGCGTTTGCCGAACAGGGATGAACTCGCGTCGCTGGTGAACTATGGAGCGCCGAATGTCGCATTCTGGTTGAATGCCTCAGGGTTCAGCAATGTGCATACCTCCTCGTACTGGTCGTCGACGACCGTGCCCGGTTTCCTGAATGGAGCGTGGTCAGTTGATTTGAACGCAGGCAGTGCTGCCGGAAGAACAAAATCCGATGGCTGGTATGTGTGGGCTGTGCGAGGCGGACAGGTCGGGTCACTGATGACGCTGAACATCGCGAAAACAGGGACGGGCAGTGGTGTCGTGTCCGCAAATTCGGGCATGGTCCTTTGGTCCGGTCAGAACGGATCGGCCGTGTATATGATGAATACAGCGGTGACGTTGACGGCAGCGCCCGGCGCGGGCTCAAGTTTCGTGGGTTGGTCGGGGGCCTGCACCGGCACCGGCGCGTGCGTTTTGACCATGGATGGTTCAAAACACGTTACGGCGCAATTCGATCTGCCCGTGGTGAACGGTACCTGCGGCCCATCAAACGGACAGACGCTGTTCTCGGCGCCGACAGACAGCCTCTGCAGTGTTGGAAATGCCACGACCGTAACAGGTATCGGACCCTGGACGTGGAGCTGCACCGGACTGAATGGTGGCACGAATGCCGGTTGCCTCGCTGCCTTGAATACGCACCGGTCGCTGCAATTCAGCGCGGATTCATCCTGGTCGGCGCAGACGAATGCCACGACCGGGCTGATCGTCATCACGGTCGTGGATGATGCGGGCAGTCCGGCTGTGGTTGCGTCCAATACGCCGATCACGGTATCCTCGTCTTCTGCAAGCGGGCAATTCTCGGAGAATGGGGTGTCGTTCGGCGGAAATGTCATCTATCCGCAGATACCAATGGGTGGAAGTTCCGTGTATGTTCTGTACAAAGACAGCAGCTCGGGGGTTTTCCCGATCACGGCGTCAGGCATGGCCGGCAGCAACAGCGCTTCGTGGCAGTCCGTCAATCATCCGGTAACGATAACGGCGCCGGCTCTTGCGAATACGGTCCTGTCCGCCTCGGCGACGCAGAATGCGGTGTATGGCCAGGGGATTGCCGTGTCCGGCATCATAAAGGACGCGGCTTCCGGGGCCGCAATATCCGCCCAGCCGGTCTATCTTGTTCTGATCAGCCCGTCCGGCGGGCAGTCTCCTGAATATACTTCGTACACAGGAAGCGACGGCAGCTATGTCTTTTCGATCGGCTCTACCCTTGTCGAACAGGGCGGCAACTGGGGCGCAAAGGTGACGTTCAAGGGCATATCGTCAACCTATAATCCGACCAGCATCATCGCGACGTTCCCGATTGCAAAAGCCGATACGAGCATAGGCATGACGCTCGACGCGGCCAGTGTCTCAACCGTTGCTTCCGTGGTGGCGAGCGGACAACTCGCATCCCTGACCACATCGGCAGTCAATCTTGCCGGTATGCCAATCGTGCTCGATCTGATCAGTCCGTCCGGGCCGATATCGACCGTAACCACAACGACCTACGATACACTCGGACATTATCAACAATCGATCGGTCCGTTCAGCCAGACCGGCATCTGGAGTGTGCGGGCGCGCTTCGGTGGAAACACATCGCTCAATGCAAGCGTTTCGGGGACGAAGTCATTGACCGCGGCGACCGCGGCAGGGTATGCGATTCTGATCGAAGGCGAAAGCGGCCAGACAAACCGTCCGATCTATACAGCCACGCTCGACGATGTCCGGCAGCGGTTGATCAGCCGCGGTCTTACCGACGCGGACATCTTCTACCTGAGTTTCGAGAGCAACAGCCATCCTGGTGTCAGCGCGCAGTCAACGAAAGCGAATATTCAGTATGCGATCGAGACCTGGGCATACGCGCAGATGAGCCAGAGGGGAACGGCCCCGCTGTTCATCGTGATGATCGACCACGGCGCGCCGGGGCAGTTCATGCTCGGCTCCGAGGTGCTGACACCGGAGGATCTCAATGCCTCCATCAGCAAGCTGGAAAGCAAGATGACCACCAGCATCAATACCGTCATTGTTGACGGCTCGTGCTACTCCGGCAGTTTCACGCAAGCACTATCCCGGCCGGGCAGGGTCGTCATTACCAGCAGCGCTGCGGACGAACAATCCGCGCAGGGCCCGAGTGTCGGCAGCTCGGTTTACGGCGAGTACTTCATCTATTACTTGTTCTACCATCTTTCGCATGGCAAGTCGGTTGAAGCGGCGTTTGTCGAGGCCGGCAATGCTACCCAGCAGTACCGCCGGTGTTCAGGGGGCTGCGCAAACGCGGTCGGATTCCACAGCGATGCGAAGCAGCATCCAACGCTGAATGACCGGGGAGACGGGCAGCCCGGCGCTGATTATACGAGGGTCGATGAACAGGGGAATAACGACAACGGCAAGCTGTCGAGCAACATTGCGCTCGGCATCGGTACGAACCCGGTCACGCTCGACTGGGCAGGCATCGCACCGGCGCAGAAATTAATGCTGAGCGACCCGACCTCGACGGTTTATGCCAGGACCACGGTGGTTGCGACGAGTTCGTGGATCGAGATCATGAAACCCTCGTTCCAGATGCCGGACAGCGGCGGCAGCGGCCAGGTGCTGATCAAACTGCCGGCCTTCCCGGGGACCTACAACCAGAACCTCGGACAATGGGAATATGTCATCCACGCGGATGTTGCGAAAGGATTCAGCGGTTTCGATGAGCCGGGAACCTATACCGTTTACTATTATGCCGTTGACGGGGAAGGCAGTATAACTGCGCCGGCAATCGGGACGATCTATGTCAATACTGCGACAAACCTTGCGCCAACGCCATGCAACCTGATCAGCCCGGCGAATGCCGCAGAACAGACGAACAATATGGCGGTGTTTTCGTGGTCGCCTTCGAGCGATCCGGATGGCGATCCTGTCAGCTACACGCTCAGGATCTACGAGGACACTATGGGGCAAAAGGGAGCGGAAATCAAACGGTATGCGCTGGCCCCCCAGGCCGGCTTCTTCATCAACGCCGCAACGGCATTCCGTGATTCAGGGGCACCCCTGTTTGTCAGCGGTTCATCCTACTGGTGGGACGTGGAGGCAATTGACGATAAAGGAGCCTCATCGACGAGCACTGTCAACAGCCTGAACATCGTATTTACCAACGCCCTCGCCGCAGTCATCACCGGTCAGGTGACTGATGCGGTCACCGGCAGAGCGATCGCCGGCGCAACGATCAACGTCAACGGAGCAACGGTAACGAGCATGGCAAACGGGGCTTACATCGCATCGACAACATCCGGCGCAATCGCACTGTCAGCAACCGCCGCGGGCTATCAGAATATGCAGACCCTCTATCTGAACGTCGCATCCGGAAACTCGCTGAAACAACAGATCAGTATGTCGCCGCAGCATTACACGCTGACGGTCAACACCAGCGGCGCCGGAAGCGGCACAATAAATAGCGGCCCGGCCGGCATCAACTGCGGCGGCAGTTGCAGCAGTGACTACACCTATGGCACGCAGGTCGTGTTGACACCCGTTGCATCCATAGGTTCGAGCTTCATTGGATGGACCGGCGCCTGCACCGACGCAGGAACATGTATCGTAACCATGACCGGCAATGCCAACGTCATTGCCAGCTTTGCCGTCAGCAGTTTCAGCGTGACCCCGAGCGCCGGGTCAGGCGGCAGTATCATTCCGGACATGGTCCAGGACGTCGACGCCAATGGCATTGCCAGCTTTACGATTACACCGGACAGCGGCTTTCACATCGACCGTATTGACGGCTGCGGAGGCATGTTGACCGGTGCCATATTCACCACCGGGCCAACAACCACAAATTGCACCGTGCACGCCGATTTTGCGGCTGACCTGCCGGACACCGTCAGTGTAACGCCAAGTGCCGGAACCGGCGGCGCAATCAGCCCGAATAACACCCGAAGCATCAGCGCGGGAGGAGCAACGACTTTTGCCATATTGCCGAATGCAGGCTACCAGATCGAGACGGTCATGGGCTGCAACGGTGCGTTGTCCGGTAATATATATACAACCGGTCCGGTAACGGCTAACTGCACGATAACCGCGAGTTTCACCCTGATCCCGGTACCGCCGAATGGACATCTCGTTGACAATCCGGTGACCATAGCGGATGCCCTCCGTGCGCTCAGAATCGCGGTAGGGTTTATCCAGCCGACGGCAGATGACCTGGCGCATGGAGATGTGGCCCCGCTCGTGAAGGGAGTTCCACAACCGGACGGGAAAATAGATATTGGTGACGTGATCGTGATATTGAGGAGAAGTGTGGGGTTGGTGAGTTGGTGAAGAAGTCTCAAGTCTCAGGTCTCAGGTCTCGGGTAACGAGAAAATAATAAATGCTCCGGAGGAATAACATGAAAAAGATATCGTTAACCATTCTGCTGGTCATCCAGATGATGCTAACGTCCTGCGGCGGGGGAGGCGGCGGTAACAGCAGTAATTCAGCGACTCCCGCGCAACAGCCCACCAGAGCCATCGTGAAGCTTTCTACCATCGGTCCTGCTAATATCCAAATAGGCGGCGTCGATGTTACCATGGTCCTGCCGACTGGCGTGACCATCAAAAGCAAGAATAGTCCGCCTGAAACGGATGCGGGTACGGTCGTTGCTTCCGGTCAGGCGGCGGTCAATTCGCTTGCCATGGCAACGTACACAGCCGGTTCTCCCGGTAAAATGCACATCGTAATCGTGAACAGCGGCCAGAACGGTTTCACCATTGGTGAATTCGCAACGATCACCTGTGATCTCGCATCAGGCGCAAATCCTACATCATCGGATTTCACCATACAATCTTCGATAGTTGGAGACTTGAACGGCGCAGCAGCATTGGGTGTGAGTGTGAATGCGGGTGTGGTGCTGGAGTGAAGAGCTCAGTTTCGAGTCTCAAGTTTCAAGTCGGCGGTCAGTTAAAACTGATAGCTTAGCGCTGACAGCTGACAACTCAATGGTTATTTTCGCTCAATTTGCTCGCTATCGCTCACTAAATATAGATAATAAAATATCTTCAATAATATGCAACATGCTGAAATGAATAATATAATACTTAGAATAATCATGGTATTTCATTTGCAGTTAATAAAATAGTGGAATTATGTATTGAGAGGGTAATGGATGGAGTGTAACGTAAAAAACGCTAACTATGAGAGGGTTGTCTCAATAATGGACAAATACCTCAAAGACAAGGAGCGTTTTATCAATGTTTGCGCCTGTCCGAGGTGCGTCAGTGACATTGCGGCCATTGCTTTGAATTATCTTCCCCCCCATTATTATGTGGATGTTGAACCGGGAAACGACGTTGGTTCCCCCTGGGTCATGGTCGAAACCGCAGTAGTAGAAGCCATTGACCGGGTTATGGAGAACCCCAACCACAAGGGACACCGTTTAAACCATATTCATTCACAGGATTCGCCCGCGCTTATGAGTTGACTTATCAGAGAGGGAATGTTATAAACTAATATCCCCTATGAAAACAATACCTCTCCTGATACTAACCCTTCTCATTTTTCTGGCTGGGTGCGCACCGGTTGCTGTTCCGCAGGCAGCGGAACCCCCATCACCCGCTCTTTCCGACTGGGTTTGGCCTCTACCACCTGATCCACCCCGAATTCAACACCTCAGTACCTTTATCACTCCGAAAGACCTCGGCATCACCAAAGGCTTCTGGGCCAAAGTGTGGGAGTTCATTGCGGGCAACAATGACGAACTCGATCGTATTGTTTCCCCTCATGGACTCGTTGCCGATGGTGAGGGGAAGTTGTATGTTGCTGACTGGGGCGCTGCAAGCGTTCAATATCTTAATTTTGTAAAACAACAGTATGATCAGTTTAGCAAAACCAAGAAGGGCAACCTTGTTTCGCCCATTGGCGCGGCACTGGATGGCGATGGACTCGTTTACATATCCGACTCTGTGCTCAGAAGGGTGTTTGTTTTCAGCGGGTCCCGTAACAAACGGATAATAGGCGAGGACGACAGTCTGCTCCGTCCTACGGGGATCGCCATCAATAAAAAAGAAAAAAAGCTGTACGTTGTGGATACCATGGGCAACTGTGTGGTTATTTTCGATTTGTCCGGCACAAAGATTGCTTCCTTTGGCAAGAGGGGCGGGGATGACGGCGAGTTTAACTATCCCACGCATGTCACCATTGATACCTCCGGGGATGTCTATGTCATGGACACGCTCAATTTCCGGGTCCAGATTTTCGACAAGGATGGAAAATTCCTGAGCAAGTTCGGCGGCACCGGTACCGCGCTGCAGGACTTCATGAAACCCAAGGGGATCGCAGTTGACAGCGAACGGCATATCTGGGTCTCCGATGGTCTCAGGGACACCATTCAGGTATTCGATCGCGACGGCAAGCTTCTGCTCATTTTCGGAAGGCAGGGCATTGGAGCAGGAGAGTTCGACGTTCCCGCAGGGCTCTATATCGACAGCAAAGACCGGCTTTATGTGGCGGACAGTTATAATTACCGGGTGCAGGTGTTTCAATATTTGAAGGTGGAGCAAAAAGTCAGCGTCGGAAAAACGGATTAAGAAGTTACCGCTTCCCCGAACTGAACACTGCATCCGAGATCGTCGAGGTGAAGAATGAAACGCAATGGAATTATTGTATTATTGTTTCTGTTTATTATAATACTTACGGCAAAGGCAGCATCGTCAGGTTCAGTGGTAAATACCAAACATAATCTTTCAACCAGCGGCACGGGCTCCATGAAGTCAGATGTACTCCCATTAGGTGGTACTTCTCAAATATGTATCTTTTGCCATACGCCGCACAGCGGGGCATCGGATGCGCCCCTTTGGAATAAAACCTACAGCACTTCAATTTACAAACCGTATACCAGCGATATCATGTCATGGCTTGTCGGCACTTATTCGTATCCTGCCATTGAATCTCCGTCCGGTGGATCTGGAGTTGCTCAGCATGTGAAAACCAGAATATGCCTCTCGTGCCATGACGGAACGATTGCGCTGGGCCAGCTCAGAAATCTTCCGTTTGAAGGCGGTGGTTCGAAATTAACTTCGGATATCGCCATGAAGAATACCATCTTAGGCATGATGCCTTCGACTTCGACCGGATTTATCGGCGTCGATCTTCGTGATGACCATCCGGTATCGGTCCCATACGATCCAACAAAGGATCCTGAGTTACTTACAATAAACGGTGGAAGCAAAATATGGTTGTATGGGTATGATAATGTATTAAAAATCGTCACAAGAACGCATGCATCCGGGGCTGATAAATATGTGGAATGCACGTCATGCCATAACGCGCATGATAATCAATATGGTAATTTTCTCGTTGATACGAACCAGTATTCAGCAATTTGCACAGCGTGTCATACGAAACAGATCGGTTCAGCCACGCCTGCACATGATAACGCATCATCGTTCAGCTATAATCCCCCGAATGGCACTGGTGCACTCGGATCAACCGTGGCCAACATTAAATGCATGAACTGCCATTTCCCGCATAAAGCAGGAGTGGATTCAGGCGCCCCAACAACCCCCAGCCCGGCAACAGGACAGTATCTGCTGTCGTACAAGGAAGACCAGACCTGTTTCAACAAAACAAACAGATATGGTGATACGGTCAACGTTTGTCACGGACTTAATCAAACCGGCGGAGCACTGGATATTGAAGCTGAAGTGGGCAAAAAATCAATTACCACGTCAGCGCATCAGGATATTGCCGGATCATACCAGGGAAAACATGGCGACATTGAGGCTCTGAAAAACTCCTCCTATGGCTGGCTCACCAGCACCGGGTGGCATGTTACCTGTGCCGATTGCCACAACGCTCACACCGCAGGGAAAACGAAACATACCGCGCCTACGAACTTGATTGCCAACAACAGCCCGCTCTATGGTGCTGGTGGCGTGCGGGTGGCGATCTGGCCGGCGGCTTGGGGTGGCGGTACATCCAATCTTAATTTTGCAGCTTTTGAACCTCTCGGTGCAATGAACAGCACAGGTGGGACCATGCCATCGCCGTATATGGAATACCAGATTTGTATAAAGTGCCACTCATCCTCTGCGTGGGGTGGAATTTTGGCGAACCAGCCTAACATAACAGATCTTAATGGCCTTACCTCCGTTAAAATGACCGACCAGGTGCAGGAATTCAGTAATAATATCGCGTCATGGCATCCCGTAGCTTTTGCAACTGGAAGAAACCAGGGAACTTTGTTACCGCCATGGATGGCCGGGCGGGGGGTTCAAACGATGTATTGCTCTGATTGTCATGGAAACAACGCGGCAAGTCCTGTAGGCCCTCATGGTTCCACTAACCCGGGTCTCCTGGTTTCTAATTTTACTGATACGTACAGTACGACGCTCTCTCAAATCCAACCTGCAAGCGACCTTTGTTTAACTACATGTCATGATCCGAACGTTTATTCAACTGGATCAGCGAGCGTTACAGGAACGGGTTTTAGCAATACTGGATCAGTTTTAAATCTTCATACACAGCATAGGATTAAATCAAATGTAACCGGAACTGGGGCCTATGCGTACCGTTGTGTAAATTGTCACACCAGGGTGTCGCATGGATATAAGAATAAGGCAATGATTGTGTTGAAAAACGATGGCGTTCCGTATGAAGCCGGTGGAACGAATACCGGAAAGATTACATTTATCAATTTACCCGCTTCCGGCAGCTACAATACTTTGCGGACCACGCCTGATTGCACGACCGTGGTCGGGTGTCATACTTAAACTGCTGTGTAAAAAGGCTGAATTGCAAGTTGTTTCTTGCTGATGTAATCAAAAGCGGTGGGTAATAATCACCACTTTTTCTATCTTGCGGTTGTTGTCGATCAGGTTTTGGACGGCTTGAACCGCATGATCTTGTGCAATTATTCCTTGACATAACGCATTCATATAATTATAATCGCCTACCTTTTCTTGTCCCGTCTTTTTCTGATAAATATTTTTCTAAAACATTATGCAGACGTAAAAAAGCAACCTATGCCCGTCATTGTGAGGCGCGCAGTGTTACGGCAATCTCCATCTCGTTGTTTTGCCTAAAATGCGGGACTACGGAGTTTATCTCGACCAGATAAAGAGATTGCTTTGCCTTCTGCTCGCTATGACGGCGTGAGCGAAACATTTTGCAAAGACAGCAAAAACATTATCATTAGATGGGAAATGTCAATGCTATAGGGGAGGACATTATGAGAATGAATTATGTTGTGGGAGGTGCATTATGAGACGCTATTTGGCCAGGGTTTCTTCAATTGCGGAAATACGCAAGCTATTTTCAGTATTATCATATCTTATTCTGTTTCTACTGAGCTGCCCGTCTCTATCTCTGGCTGTACCGTGCTCTAGTGTAACCACGATTGCTGCAGGTGATGCACATACAGTCGGACTTAATGAGGATGGAAAGATCACTGCTGTCGGAAATAACAGCTACGGTCAGCTGAATGTCTCCTCATGGACTGATATAAAGGCCATTGCAGTAGGTGGATCTCATACGGCCGGGCTTAAAGGGGATGGCACAGTCGTGGCTGTTGGATATAACTCTAATGGCCAATTGAATGTCTCCTCATGGACAAATATAAAGGCCATTGCAGCAGGGGGGGCTCAGACTGTTGGGCTTAAAGAAGATGGAACAGTCGTCGCTGTCGGAGCTGACTGGATGGGCCAGTTGAATGTCTCCTCATGGACGAATATAAAGGCTATTTCGGCTGGCTACGCTCATACGGTCGGGCTTAAAGTGGATGGAACTGTAGTGGCTGTCGGTGATAACGGTTCTCGCCAGTTGAATGTGTCCTCATGGACAAACATAAAGGCCATTGCAGCAGGTTCTGGGCTTACGGTCGGGCTTAAAGAGGATGGAACAGTAGTTGCTGTTGGAGCTAACGATAATCTCGTCTCATCATGGACTAATATAAAGGCCATTGCTGCAGGTGGATCTCATGCTGTTGGGCTTAAAGAGGATGGAACAGTCGTAGCAGTTGGAAATGACAATTACGGCCAATTGGATGTCTCTTCATGGACGAACATAATAGCCATTGCTGCAGGCGGATCTCATACGATTGGGCTTAAAGAGGATGGCACCGTCGTGGCTGTCGGAGCTAACAATTCTGGCCAGTTGAATGTCTCCTCTTGGATAAATATTAAGGCCATTGCTGCAGGCTGGATTCATACGGTTGGGCTTAAAGGGGATGGCACAGTCGTGGCTGTTGGAGATAACAGTTACGGCCAGTTGAATGTCTTCTCATGGACGAATATAAAAGCCATTTCAGCAGATTTGTTTCATACGGTCGGGCTTAGAGAAAATGGGACGGTCGTGGCTGTCGGAGATAACTGGTATGGTCTGTTGGAAGTCTCCTCATGGACGAACATAAAGGCAATTGCAGCGGGCTACGATCATACTGTTGGGCTAAAAGATGATGGAACAGTCGTGGCCGTCGGAGATAATAGTTATGGTCAGTTAAATGTTTCCTCATGGTCGAACATAAAGGCTATTGCAACAGGCTATGGCCGTACGATCGGGCTTAAAGAGGATGGAACAGTCGTGGCTGTTGGATACAACAGTTATGGATTGTTGGATGTTGCATCATGGACAAATATAAAGGCCATTGTTGCCGGCCAGAATCAGACGATAGGGATAAAAGAGGATGGAACAGTCGTGGCTGTCGGACCTAACTGGTATGGCCAGCTGAGTGTTTCTCCTTGGACGAATATAAAGGCCATTGGAGTAAGCGAATTTCAAACATACGGGCTTAAGGAGGATGGCACAGTCGTGGCAGTTGGAGACAATAGTTACGGCCAATTGAATGTTTCAACTTGGACAAACATAGTAGCCATTGGAGCTGGTTCGTCTCATATGGTTGGAATTAAAGAAAATGGAGCATTCCTAAGTGTCGCAAATAGTAACTTATATGGTCAGCTGAATCTCTCACCATGGACGAATATTATGCAGCCTGTGTGCGGTAGTACTCAGGACACCACCCCGCCGGTTACAACCGCAATAGTAAACGGTTCATCGGGTAATAACGGTTGGTATCTCTCTAATGTTAGTATCGCTTTATCCGCTATAGACTCAGGCTCCGGTGTTAAGGAGATACATTATTTTATCGACAACGGCGTGGAAATAGTAGTCGCGGGCGGCTCTACATCAGCAACGATCACTGCGGACGGTACTCACACATTTACTTATTATGCGAAGGATAATGCAGGGAATGAAGAAACGCCGCACCATACCGTGACAATCAATATAGACAAAACGTCGCCAGTAGTCGCCATTGCCGGAGTCCAGAACAATGCCCAATATGTTCTCGGCTCAGTCCCGGTTGCGAGCTATTCAGCAGCAGATGCAACATCGGGTGTTGCACTGAGTTCTGCAAACCTTCTGGGTGGAGACGGCCTGGGCCTTGGCGCATTCACCTATACGGTGACTGCGACGGACAACGCGGGAAATACCACGACGACGATATCCGTGTATACGGTTATTGCAACAACCAACGGCATGGCGACATTGATAAATCAATACGTAGCTTCGGGCCACATTAACAGCTCGATTGTGAACAGCTTGCTTAGCCAGCTTTCAAACGCGCAAAGCGCCTATGAAAGCGGCAATGATCAAACAGGTGATAACGTTATGCAAGCGTTTATCAGCCATATTCAGGCTCAGGTAGGCAAGACCATCAGCCACGCGGCTGCTGATTATCTAATTCACGCGGCGCAGTATATTATTGCGAATTAACCGTACGACAAAAAGCCCCGGCGGAAGTAACCCGTCGGGGCTTTTATAATTAACATGACCGGCGATGTAATGTCCGGTCATGTGATTTGTGGTAAATATCGCTTTATTTTTTCGATCTTGACTCAAGCAAAGTAACTCTCCTTGACAACTCCTCAAACTCATCATAATCAACTTTTTTCTTCAGCGAAGATTTAATTGACTGGATGTCATTCTTCATTAGCGCAACATCGTCTTTGATGTCTGAAACGTCTTCTTTCAAGGTCTTTATGTCGTCCTTAATGCCTTGGTACTGTTCACCGATGACTTGAATACTGGTTTGTAGTTCTTCCTTAACGATACCCATGAAGTGCTGGTACTCTTTGCGGTTGCTCTCAAGTGCATTTTCGGTAGAACGTTGAAATTCTTGTCTCTGCTCGATAAGAATTTCCTTCAGTTTATTTTCTGTGATTTCCACGTGATGCTCCTTATTATCTTGGAGATAATATTAGACCGACCGGAACTGTTTGTCAATGCTTTTGGGTTATTACGGCTTGTCAGGGTCAGGGCAATGATGATACAATCAAATGGTGTCATTCCCGCTTGTCGGGAATCGTCGTGTATTACTAATGAGGCACTCGTAAAAAGTCACATGGCGTCTCCTGACCGCAGCGAAGAGTCTGGCAACGGTATGAAGAGACAAGATTCTTCGCTTTGCTCAGAATGACAGACTGGACGTTTCCCTTTATTTCGAGGCTATTGTAAATCATGAATATGCAACCTGATAAGATCTTCGACATCATCGTGATCGGCGGAGGTATAACCGGAGCAGGGGTTGCCCGGGACGCTGCCTTGCGCGGACTTTCGTGCCTGCTGCTTGAAAAAGGCGACTTCGCATCCGGCGTCACGTCAAAGTCCACGCGCCTGATCCATGGCGGTCTTCGCTACCTCGCCAACTTCGAGATGGACCTTGTTGCCGAATCCCTGTCCGAACGGGCGATCCTCAGGAAACAGGCGCCGTATCTCATCCATCCCATGCCGATACTGATACCCATTTATAAAGAAGACCCGCACGGCAGGGCAATCATGTCAATCGGCATCCACTTGTACGATCTCTTGTCGCATGAGAAGGACATTCCCCACTATTTCACTTCGAATAAACAGAAGACGCTCGGATTCGAGCCGCGTCTTGAGCAGGAGGGGCTTCAGGGCAGCGCCTTGTTCTATGACCATCAGATCATGATGCCCGAACGGCTGGTGATCGAGAATGTCATCTCCGCGCGCGAGGCGGGTGCGACGCTTCTTAATTATGTTAAGGCCGAGAAGATAGAAGAGACGAACGATGGCGTTGTTGTGATTGCACAGGATGTGCTCTCCGGGACAATTCATACGTATCGCTCCCGCGTACTTATAAATGCGGGTGGCCCGTGGATTGACAGCGTAAGAAAAGCCGGTAATATTGACCACCAAAAGATCATCTACCCGACAAAGGGCGTTCACCTGGTGCTCCACAAACTATCCGAGCAGGCGTTGTTCGTGACCTCGAAGGACGGGCGGATGTTCTTCATCATTCCGTTCGGTGCATATTCCCTAATCGGCACCACGGATACGAAATACGCCGGCGACTTGGACGATGTGCATGCGGACCAGACTGATGTTGACTATCTGCTGAACGAGAGTAAACGCATTCTGCCGGGCATGAACCTGACCAAAGAGGCGATCCTCTATACCTATGCCGGGATACGGCCGCTTGCATTTGCGGGAACGAGTGAGTCGAAGATCTCGCGCAAGCACCGGGTCATCAAAGAAGGCAGGAACCGCAGGATCATTACCATTGCAGGGGGAAAGCTGACCACATACCGGAACATGGCAAAAGATGTTGTTGACGCGGCATGCAAGGCCATTGGCAGAAGGTCGGTGTGCGTTACGGACAAAAAGCCGCTGCCGGGCGGGCTGTCCATGGAGTACGCTGATTATCTAAAAGAGGCGGTTCCTGAGCTGGCGGCCAATCACCAGGTCTCCCGTGAGCTCGTTACGCATCTGATCGGTTATTATGGGTCAAGGACAGAGCGTGTTTTAGACCTGATAAAAATGGACCCTGAGTTCGGCACCGCCATATCCCCCGAGAGCAAGGACATCTTTGCCCAGATCATATACAGCGTCAGGGAAGAAGGCGCGCGATCGTTAACCGACGGTATTCTTCGCAGAATGCACCTTGGAATTACGGCTTCCCGCGGTCTCAAACAGATTGAGAAGCTGGCTGATATCGTTGCGCAGGAGCTTACGTGGAATGCGGATGAGAAGAATCGTTGTATCCAGGAGTTTAAACAAGCTGTCCTGAAGGAGCGAAATTACTAGTTCATCGATTGTGCACACGGGGCTGAGTGCTCTCATTTATTCGGAGGACGTATGACGCGGTTAATGAAAGGAAATGAACTTTCTTCAAAGATACTTGCTGCGGTCACGGAGGAGACCGACCGTCTTGCAAAGCACGGCATCAGGGCAGGACTGGCGCTGGTGCTGGTGGGCGAGGATAAATCGTCTCACATGTATCATCAGGCAATCCAGCACGCGGCGAAACGTGCGGGCATCGACATCTTCAATCATACGCTTCCGGTTTCGGCATCCTTGAACGAGATTTTGAACGTGATTAAAACGCTGAACAATGACGAACGTGCGAACGGCATTCTCGTGTTTATGCCTCTGCCCCGACACATCGATACGAGAAAAGTGGTGAACGCCATTGTGCCGGAAAAGGATGTTGACGGTCAGGGCGCGATATCCGTTGGCAGGCTTTCAGCGGACGAGTCCACCTCGCAGCTTTTTGAACCGGGGTTCACGCTTCTCGTCCGGTCCACGTTCCTTCCGTGTACCCCTTACGGCGTCATGAGAATGCTTGAACACTATGGCGTCGACCCGAAAGGCAGGAAGGTCGTTATTGTCGGCAAAAGCCTGGCAGTGGGCAAGCCCCTGGCGATGATGATGCTCGTCCGTGAGGCCACCGTCACGGTGTGCCACCGCGAGACAAAGGATCTTGGCGCGGAGACTCGGGAAGCGGACATTCTGTGCTCAGCCACGGGAAAGGTCGGGCTGATCAAGGCTGACATGGTAAAACAAGGTGCGGTTGTTGTCGACATCGGGATCAATGTGCTTGAAAACGGCGTCACGGTCGGGGACGTTGATTTCGAAGCGGTTTCAAGAAAAGCGTCTTTGATCACGCCAGTCCCGGGTGGTGTCGGTCCGGTAACGATTTCCATATTGCTTAAGAACACGGTTATCTCGGCAAAGAGAATGGTGGGGGTGGGCTAGTCGGTTCGGTACTATCAGCGTTTAATTGAATACTGAAAAAATGAAACTCCTTGTCAATTAATCGACAGTGAGTTTGTGTTTTAGATCCGTTTCTTCTACATATTGCTGGGCAGATAGCAGACAAGTCCGCTACATCGTTATAACGTAATGACAAAGAGCGACGTATTTTAACTGTTGCAAATAATCGAAACTTGTAATATTATTATGTGGTAAGCTTAATACTAAGGAGCACAATCGTAAGCCAATTGGAAAAGGAGGAAGGTATGAAAAAGAATCTGCACATGGCAATGTACCTGTTGTTCTTCGGTATCGCTTCAGTAGTGGCTTCAGGGACAGCTTTTGCAACAAACGGTATGAACATGGAAGGGTATGGTCCCATCGCGGCCGGCATGGGTGGCGCGTCAATGGCATATGATAACGGTGACGCGGCTCTTATGAACAACCCCGCTACGTTGGGTCTCATGCCGGAAGGAAATCGGCTTGATGTGGCGTTCGGTTATCTTGGACCCCATGTCAAGGCTGAAATGCCGGGTGCGACTGTAACATCATCAGCAAACGCTTTTTATATGCCGGCAATAGGTTTGATACAACGAGCGGGACAATTCGGCTACGGTTTCGGCGTTTTCTCGCAGGGTGGCATGGGCACGGAATATGCCGCGGGTTCATTTTTAGCCATGACCTCGGGCGATAAAGTCCGCTCAGAACTCGGCGTGGGACGCGTCATTGTTCCCATTTCGTACAATCCAACCCCTGATATTACGCTGGGCGCGAGCGTTGACTATGTGTGGGCGTCTCTTGACCTCAAAATGGCGCTGCCGGGGTCTCAATTTGTCGGACTCACGACGAGTTGCACCGGTCCCGCATGCGGCGGATTGGGTGGATTTGCAGCGGCTCCCTGGACGCGACTCGATTTTGCATCAGGCGGCGCATTTAATGGCGCGGCAAAGGGATCCGGGTTTGCTGGAAAATTAGGCGCGACCTATAAAATCAATCCCGCGTTCACCGTGGGCGCGACCTATCATTCCAAAACCAGCCTGGGAGACCTTGAGACCAAGAGCGACGGCGCTTCCATCAGCGCAGCCGGCATGGGCACCGTGGGAACAGGCAAGATCAAGGTTGTGGACTTCCAGTGGCCGGAGACATACGCGGTCGGTGTTGCATGGACCGCGAATGATAAGCTTATGGTTGCATTCGACATCAAGCAGATCAACTGGAAAGCTGTTATGAAGGATTTTAAAATGACCTATGAAGGCCCTCTCGGAGGAGCCCCCGGCAATACGATTAACTTCGCCCTGCCGCAGAATTGGAAAGACCAGACCGTGATCGAGATCGGTGCGGGTTATAAAGTCACCCCGGAGTGGACCGTGCGTGCGGGGTTGAACTATGCGAATAATCCGATCCCCGACAATGACCTGAATTATCTGTTTCCGGCCATTGAAAAATCTCATGTGACCATCGGCGCGGGCTATATGATCAGCAAGGCATCGAGCGTAGACGCATCATTCGCGTATGCGCCGGAAGTCAAGCAGACAGCAGGCAGCGGAATTACGACAACACACAGCCAGACCAATGCTCAGGTCATGTACAGCTTCCGGTTTTAAACGGAAATGAAATAGAGTTATCACATTAAAAGGGCTATGGGAAACCGTAGCCCTTTTCTTTTAGAAAGGAAGACTCCATGAAAGAGATATTAAAGACGATCTCAACAGCAGTGATGCTATTACTGATTATCCTCGTGAGCAGCGTCTTCGCGGAAGAAGCGCTTTTAAGGCCTTTTGTGCTCGGTTCCCGCGGCCCCGGCGCGGTAATAGAAAAAACTGCGGCAACCAGAGCTTCGCTGATTGCACAGGGATTCACGATTGTCGGGGAGTATGCTCCATATGCTGATGCCGTTATTCTCGTCGCAACCAATGGTGAACTAAGGACCAATGCGGCAAAATCCGAGCACGGCGCGTTCGGCGTGGCAATACGTGTCTCGATTACGAAGGTCAGGGACGAAGTGCAGGTGGCGTATACCAACCCTGTGTATATGGCCAATGTCTACCGGATGCAGGGCGATCTGTCGGAAGTTGCCGCAAAACTCGCTGTTGCACTGGGCAATAAAGAAAGCTTCGGTGCAAAAGGGTTGACCGCGAAAAAGCTCCGATCATATCATTACATGGTCGGTATGGAATATTTCGACGAACCCAGTGTGCTGGCCGAGTATAAGAGTTTTGAGGAAGCGGCTGCCGCGGTCGAATCTGGTCTTGCCGCGGGGCGGGGCGGCGTCACAAAAGTATACCGGATCGATGTGCCTGAGAAGAAAGAGGCTGTTTTCGGCGTGGCGTTGAAAGGCCCCACGGAAACGGACAAGAATATGGACGATGCATATATTATGCATGAAATTGATTTTAAAGACCTCAGGTCCACCGCCCACCTGCCGTATGAGATCCTGGTTTCCGGCAACAAGGTCCTTGCGCTTTATGCCCGGTTTCGCATCGCGATAAGCTTTCCGGACCTGTCCATGATGGGGAGCAACAGCTTCATGAACATCATGAAGAGTCCTGAGGCGATCCGCAAGGCATTGACGCAGGCCGTGGGTGGAAAACTGTAATTAGTCCTGCCGCTGTAGGCGCTACTCTTGCGTTGCCGGAGTCTTTCTTTGCTGTCTCTGCGGATTTGCACGAGACCGGCAGGGCCGATCACCCTCTCCTTCAAGGTGAGGGTCGGGGTGAGGATGGGTTTATCCTGCGTCGTTATACTACCCATCCCCACCTTAATCCTCCCCTTGAAGGGGAGGAAACTTGTTTTCGATCTTACATACTGTAAAGCGACCGCTTATTTCATAGCGTATGCGAAAATAAAATAAGCACCCGGTCAGAGCATCGACAGGGTGCTTATTATTTGAAAACAATATTACACAGCGGCTTATTTCGTCGGCGTGATCTGCAGCTCAAGTGAATTCGCCGTCGAACTGGTGACTTCGACGGTAAACGTGCCGAAGTTTTTAAGCAGCAGATCGTCCGACAGGGACTGTGCGCTGCCTTTGGCATCCACGGATATCTTGGCGGTGGTTCCGGCAAAGCTTCGCTCGTGGAGGTCCTTGATCCCGCGCACCTGATTGCGAAGAATATCTTTAAACTTCACGAATTGGGTTTTGTTGAGGCCGTTAATGGTGATGTTGATAGATTTCGTTCCCCCGACTTCCTTGGCATACACCGCCAGAATCTTCTCCAGCATCTGGTCGGCCGCCGTATTTGCGGCTTTCTTCAAAGCTTCGGTGCCCGCGGTTATTTCGGTGATATGCACTGCCGCGCCATGCGTACTCGCTGTGGCGATGACCTCTCCCGTGTCAGTGCGGATTGCCCGCACTGAAAGATCCGCCTGCACCGATTTCATGCCGCCGCCGATGTCTCCATATAATTTTGCCACCGCCTTGCCGACGATCACAACCTCGGCGGCAGCCTGGTTCCCCAGCGTTTTGGCCTGGTCAACAGAAAGGTCCTGCATCTTGTACGCGGACGTGACCTTGATCTGTTTTTCAGCGGCTTGATGGTCGATGAACTCAAATCCTTTTTCAGTAAATTTGTCGATGATCGCGTTCTCCACCACCCCGATGTCCGCCTGCTGGCCGTGAATTCCCCACCACCATGCGTAATATTCCTGGCCGATGTTCTGTTCGGCGATCATGATCATGGTCCGGGGTTTGTGCATCTGTCCGAGCAGGATGCCGATGCCCGAGAGGTCGTCCGTCAGCTTGCTGAGGGAGACCTCCGCATTGATGCTGACGCGAAGGAGGGTGTCTTCCACGGATTCCTTCGCAATACTGTATCGCTTTATATACCCCTTAGTCTGGGACAGGATCTTGTCACTGATGACCTGAAAATTCTCGACCTGTGTCTGGGAGTCGATGAGGAGGCCGACCGCCATCTCAACTGCTCGTTTCTGTGCGTCCTCGATCGCGGCGTCGCGGGCGATGTCTTTTGCGCCACCCTGGATTGCTGCAACGCCTTCGGCGGTCACGGTCCTGCTTTCCTGGGCCGACACTGCCTGAACCAGGAAAATAACAAATAGTAGCGACCAATACTTGGCTAACCGGGTCATGAGGTAACCTCCTTCGGGGTAATTGAAGATACAATGTGGTTACTATACCAGAGACGGAAAAGAGGGTCAAGGTCGCAAGTTTTAAAACAATAATGAAAAATCGAGTGAAAACGGATATAATAAATTTATGGCAGACACACCGAAGGAAAAACACGATACCAAGGACGACAAAGAGCCGGTTGCTTCTCCTTCCAAGGCAGTTGCCCGGGAAATCCCGCTGGATACGCGTTTACTGTCAGAATCCGTTATTGAACTCAATATATCACGCAAGAACGTAGGCATCTACCCTCCCGGCCATATCCAGATCATCAGAAGCATCGATCGTGCATTCGGACTGCTGCAGAAGCTCTTCGAGATACGCGAGGAAATGACGCTGGGTGTGGCCAAGGATACCCTGCTTGTGGGACAGGACTATCTTGACCAGCAGAATCCCGTGTATCGCGACTTTGCGCTTTCGCTCAGCCAGCAGGAAGTCGCCGCTATCACCTTTATCCGGGGGCTAGACAAGGAAGAGCTGGTCCGGTTCCATCGCATTCTTACGACCAAACCAGACGACATCAAGGCCGGGGGCGGCATCGGCAAATTCATGGCAGAAGCGGTCATACCCCATATACGGGTCCAGACCATAGATTACACCGCGTTTCACCTTACGGAAGAGCAGGAAATACTGCGACCCCAGATTAAGACCGGGACAGGTGGTGGAGGGGGAAGCGGAGGGGGAAGCGGAGGCGGCAAACCCGGTGAAAAACGAGGAAGCGAGCATACAGGATCGGCTGTATGGCAGGATTTTGTTTCCAATCTTGTTTCTGGGAACATAGCAACGTCAACGGCAGGCGGAGTGTCCCTTAAGGACGCGACCCAGATCGACCCCGCGGAACTGGCCCGTCTGCTCAATGAACGCAAACTTGACGCCGGGGCGGTTCTGGTGAGCTATGACCAGATCATCACGGATCACGTGCGCGGCGCTGCTGAGAAAAAGCTTACGAAAGAACAGTCCGCCACACTGTCGAACCTGAACGCGTTGTTAAAAGACCTTCACCCTGACCTGCGAAAACAATTTCTGTCTGTTGCGTTTAAGAGGATATCCTCAAGTTTGGCGGCCGAAGATATCGTGGGTGGATTCACCGATAACATGGTCATCGAAATGCTTGAGCAGGCGAGCACCGAGGGAAGGGAAATATCGCCCACGTTGGCGGGCCTGATCCAGAACCTGACCAGAGTAAGCGACTCGGCCCCTGTTACGCCCCATCTTATCCGGCCGAAACACGTGGCAGAGGGAATTGCTGCGCCGGATATTCTGCCCGAGCACATGCAGAAGCTCTTTAACCGTGAAGAATATGAAAAATATGTGAGCCTGGACTATGCGGACATGCTCAAGCGACTCTCCGACGGCGCAATGGCGGTTGGAGATAAGATACCGATCGAAGAGTATGAAAAAACGCTTGAGGACGACCACCTGGATTTTCAGATCGGCCGCGCTCTCCTCGGATTTTTGGAGGAAGATCTCGATGATGATGACTATCGGGAGTTCGCTGAAAAAGTGGTGAGCACGGCGCCGCAATTCCTGAAAAGCGGTAATTTCGTCCTTTTGAACGATATTCTCAATACGATCCGCAGGCACACGTTGGAAAAGACGAGGTCGGGGGTGCGGTCCAGCGCCAACGACTCGCTCAAAATATTCATCGACCCGGGGTTCCGGGAACAAGCGGTGGCATCCTTTGACGAGTGGGCGAGGGTCAAAGGAAAGGATGCTTCGAGCTTTCTCCTGGCGCTCGGATCGGAAGTCGTGCCGGGCCTGCTCGATATCTATGCAATTGATACGACTCCTGGCGGGCGGCGGGTGCTGTTTGACCTCCTGTGCGGTTTCGGCCAGGCGACCGTGAAGGAAGCGCAAAAACGACTGGCCGACCCCCGCGCATATTATGTTCGGAACCTTGTGATGCTCATTCGCTGGACAGGGAACGCGTCCTCCATCCCATTCCTGAAACCGCTTCTCAAACATCCCGACCTTAAGGTGCGGATGGAGGCTCTGACAGCGCTTTTAAAGTTCAAGGACCCCGGTGCGCTGCCCCTGCTGCGCGCTTCGGTGCGATCAAAAGACCCTGATCTGTCTTCACAGGCTATTTCTCTGGCAGGCCAGTATCGGATCGCCGAAGTCACCGAAGACATCCTGTCCATGATAAAAAAAGTGATACTCTTTGAAAACGATTATACGATAAACGAGGAGATCATCAAGGCTCTTGGAGATATCGGGGACCCGAAGGCGATCCCGGAACTGGAGAAAATGGCAAAGGCGACATGGAAACCGTATCCAACCCGTTTCACGCAGCTCAAAGTGGCGCTCTTCGAATCGCTCGGCCGCTATCCCCGGGAGAAGCTCACCCCCCTGCTCAAGATCGGCGAAAAAATGAATGTTGAACGCATCAGGAAGGCCTGCCGGAAGATACAGGAGAGCACATGACACACGAAGGCGCCACATGTGTCCGCGGAGATAACCATGCCAGAGCATGACATTCATGCTGAACTGTCGCGCGTGATAGCGCAGCTCACCGCAGCGGTCACAAATACGAGTCTCTACTCCGCCTCGCACCCGCAGGTAGGCCAGTATATTGACAAGGCGTATGCCGTGCTCATGGACCTGCTCAAGGTCAAACCCGAAGTGACGATCCTGCTTATCGGTGACGATCTTGTTGCGGACAACCGGCCTCTTGCAGCGGATGCCTCCGCGTCGTATGTGATCAATTTCGCGCGCATTCTCCGGAGCCGCGCGATTGAACGAGTGACATTCGCGGCCGGCATGTCAAAAGACGAGCTTCAGAGCCTTATTCAGGAACTCTCCTCGTCGGATTCGGTATCGGTGCGGTCGAGCTCCAGCATCAAGCTTGGAAAGGTTGAAATCCGTATTCAAAAAGGCGGAGGAGGCGGCGGCGGCGACGGCTCAGGTGCCGCAGGCAGCGCGTCCGCGGAGACAACGGTCTCCCAGGAAGATCTTCAGGAACTGCTGACGCTCACTGCTGCAGAGATTGATGAGCTGAAAGATCTCTATCTCAACATCAAAAAACACCGCAAGATCGATGTGCGGAGCGTTGACGACATTGTGAAGGATTTTATCAGGGGGTTCCGACAGGAACTCAACCCGTTGAGCCTTCTGGCATCGATCAAGTCGGCACATGAATATACGTTTACCCATGTCACGAACGTAGCCATCCTGACCATGAGTCAGGCAGAGAGCCTGGGATTCAAGGGCGAACACCTGCATCAGATCGGCGTAGCATCACTGCTGCACGACGTAGGAAAACTATTCGTGCCCGCGGAGATCCTGAGCAAGGCGGGTATGTTGACGCGGGACGAACGTAATGTGATCGAGACCCATACGGTCAAAGGCGCCAGGTATTTGATGGGGCTGGAGGGCATCCCTAAACTTGCCGTGCTGGCGGCGTTGGAGCACCATCAAAAATTCAACGGGACCGGCTATCCATCTATCAAGGGCGGTTGGACGCCGAACATCACCAGTCAAATGATAACGATAGCTGATGTCTTTGACGCCATGCGCAGCCGGCGCTCGTATCAGGAGCCGATCCCCGAGGAAAAGATCATTGAGGTCCTGGTGAAGGGATCGGGTACGTCCTTTAATCCGCAGCTAGTTGATCATTTTTTACGACTGATAAAGCGAAAGAACGTATGAAGATACTTATTATCGACGATAACCGTGATGTCCGCCGGATCCTCTGCGAGATCCTCGAATCTGAAGCATATACGGTGGTTGTCGCAGGCGACGGTGATGAAGGATTCGGAAAGATTCAGACGGAGCAGCCTGACCTCGTCATTACTGACATCCTCATGCCGGGTATGGACGGGTTCAAACTCCTTCGCGAAATCCGGAAGGATGGTCGCCTGAAGCATATTCCGGTCATCTTCTATACCGGTATCTATCTGGATAAAAAGGATGAAGACCTTGCATTCGAAATGGGTGTTTCCCGGTACCTGATCAAACCGCTGGCTCCCGCTGATATTCTCCGCACGGTAGGTGAGGTCCTGGAGGAGAAGCTGAAGCCCGGGATATCCGCACGGAGACCCGAGATCATGGAAGAACCGGTCTTTCTTAAGCGCTATAATGAGCGGCTCGTTAACAAACTGAAGAATTCGGTTGTCGAAAGTTCCCGGGCGAGGTTGTTTCTCAATCATATCATCGAAGGAATGGGCGACGGCGTGATCGTCATTGACCAGGAGTACACGATCGTCCAGGTCAATTTCGCACTAGCCGCATCACTCGGACGGGAGCCGGCAGAGCTTGTCGGGAAGAAATGTTTCGAGATGCTGCACGGGCAGTCCGCGCCCTGTGATTCTCTTCATACCCTGTGTCCGCGCCAGGCCGTGATGGAGCGGGGAGAGACGCTCAAGGTGCTTCATACGCACCTGGATGCGAAAGGAAATGAGAAGTATGTCGAGATCACAGCTTCTCCGGTGAAGGATGAACGGTTAAACATGCTCTACCTGGTAGAGACGCACCGGGACCTGATGGATAAGAAGGTTGATGACGAACTTGTCAAACTGGTCAAGAAACTGAACGAGACCCAGGTGCGTCTGAAGCAAATGACCATTACCGATGAACTGACCGGCATCAGGAACAGGCGCTATATCGTGGAACGGCTCGAAGAGGAATTTCAGCGGGCGAGGCGGTCCAGCAGGCTTCTGAGCCTGATCATGCTCGATATCGACCACTTCAAGCGCATCAACGATGCATACGGGCATCTGTTCGGCGATATCGTGCTCAAGACGATCACGGCGCGCATTAAGGCAACTCTGCGAAAGCAGGACCTTTTCGGCAGAGTGGGGGGGGAGGAATTCCTGGTGATCTGTCCGGAGTCGGGCTTGAGTGAAACGGTCATTGTCGCCCGCAGGATCCGCGACATTGTTCACGGGGAGTTGATCGGAGACAGTGTGATCAATGTAACCGTGACCTTGAGCGCCGGCGTGGCGACCTTGAACGAAAATGACAATAGGGCCGATGCGTTGTTTTCCCGCGCGGATGCGGCTCTGTATAAGGCCAAAGACGAGGGAAGAGATCGGGTAGCGTCACTCTGAGATGTTCTGCTGCGGCAAGCTATCCTTAACTTCTGATCATGTCTTCGGCGATACGCCGCGTATGTCCGATTTACCAGTTGAATTGCACGGTCACCATGCCGGCAGCGTTGCCCGGGTAGGGAGTGATCGCCACATTCCATGCCTGCTTGTCCGACCTGCGATGCCGCGACACGATTTGCTCGGCGCATGCATATCCGATGGCTCCCCCCAGAAAAACATCCGATGCCCAGTGAGCATGCAGAAGCATGCGGCTGATTCCCACGAGTCCGGCGGTCGCATACGCGATGACGGGCACTGCGGGTTTATCCGCATATTGTTCGGCAACTACCGTTGCGATGGAAAAGGCGACGGTGGTATGTCCCGAAGGGAATGAGTTGAACGATGAGCCTGCTGCATGTTTATCAGGGACGAGCATTTCAAAAGGTGACCATGTTGTGCTGGCAGTATGCGTGACGTCATACTCCGCACCCGGGCGCTTGCGGCCGGCCGCAACTTTCAGCAGCTGCGTCCATAGGCCCGAGGTAATGAGTGCCTGAGACGTCAAAAGGGTGGTCTCTTGCGCCTTCAGGTCGGACGAAAGAAAACCGTATGTTCCAAACCCGATAACCCCCGCAATACCGTAGTAACCGCCAAGCCCGGTAACCCTATCCGCGTCATTATATATCCACGCGCGTCCTTCCTGTAAGTTCCGCATCGATCTGTCGATCCTGTCGTCCTGCGAAATGAGGACCAGCGTTGTTATGCCGATTGCCCCGAAGGTCAGCAGGTTTCTGCCGCTCGCCACTTCGACAAGTGCTTGTGCCTGTTCTTTCTGATTGTCAACCAACGAGCGAAAATAATGCGTGACACCAGAGGAGGGCTGAGCACTATTTTCATTCGCAAAAGGATCGGGTACGGAACTGTCCGCATTCGCAATACCGATACTGACAAGAATGAGGACCGCAAGCTTAAACGACAGGAGGAAAAAGGGACGGGTTCGTTTAATGCGCCTGGTAAAACATGTGCAGAAGACTCCGATCATGCCGGGTCGTGGACCTTGTTCATCAGGGGGTCGATGTTTTCCCAGACAGTTTTCCGGGGAACGTACCAGTCCGCACCGGTGATGGTTATGGTCAGGGTCAACATGGCTTCGTCCCATATCCCGTGCAAGGTAACACCATGCTTGTGCGTATTGACGATCCACGGATTTGAACCCGTAATCGTGGACCCGTGAGTGCTCAGTTCCCTGAGGATCGTGTCGACGTTGTCTTTGTTGATATTGTTGTAGGTGTGTACTTCGTGATCCTTCATGTAGCACCCCGAAACCCGGTCTGACGCAGACCATGGATTCACTGTCACGGTAATTATAACGAACGCCGCGCGTGCAAGCAACAACAATCCGGTTTGCCACATTTATCTTGATATGGTCATGGATTCCGTTTATAATTCCGCTTATGAAAATTGCACGGTTATTATCGATTCATAGGCAATCCCTAGCCAGCGCCGTATCTCGCGTAACGGGCATAAGCATCACTATCGCCTGGGTCCTGTTCTGCTCCTTCGCTCTCGTTGTTCTCTCTTCCTGCGAAAAGACGAAAGGATCAAAAATCATCAGCGAGGGCGACGTGGCGCCGGATTTTCAATTGCAAACGCCGGAAGGAAAGATCGTTAAGCTGTCTGATTACAAGGGCAAAGTCGTGATGGTGCATTTTTGGGCCACCTGGTGTCCGCCGTGTGTGGACGAGATCCCGACGCTGGATCGCCTCTATACGGGGCTTTTCGGAAAGGACTTCGAGCTCCTTGCGGTTAGTGTTGATGAAGGCGGGGCAGACGCGGTGCGCGCGTTCATGAAGAAAAACAAGCTTATCCTTCCTGCGCTGCTTGACCCGGGACGATCCGTTGCAAACAGCTACGGCACCTTCAAGTTCCCTGAAACCTACGTTGTAGATCGCGGCGGCATTGTCCGGGAAAAGGTGATCGGCCCGAGAGACTGGACGCTTCAGGAGAACCTGAAGGTTTTGAAGGAATTGCTTTCAACACGATGAACGGAGTGTACTGAACATGTCCGATGCCTCTCAACTTATAATTCTTGTGGTCATTGTGTTCGTGGTTGCGCGGATTAACCGCGGCATGGGATGGGGCTGAGGAACTTCCCCGGGTTCCGTCTGTAGACGGGAAAAGCAGCCTCCTGATCAAAAGACCAAGGATCGTTAGCCAGCATCATGAAAAAAATATTACTTGCGGGCGTCGGCTTTGTCGCACTCTGCATCATGATCATTACCCTCTGGTTTGCCGCTGTTCTTCGCAACCTGCCTGATGTATCACTTCTGAAAAACTACCGTCCCGCAGCTGCAGCGGAGGTCCTGGACCGGGACGGAGCGCTTCTCACCCATTACTACGATAAAAAATTCCGAATCTGGGTGCCAATATCCGGCATCCCTGACAACCTTATTCAGGCTGTTGTTACGGCCGAAGACGATACGTTTTTCGGGCATAAGGGGGTCAATTACCAGGCGGTTTGGGATGCGCTCATGCATGATGTGCATAAACACCGGTTTTCCCGCGGCGGCAGCACCATCACCCAGCAGATGATAAAAAACGTTCTCCTGACCAAGGAGAAGACCCTCAGCCGCAAAGTACGCGAATATGTTCTGGCGCAGAAGGCCGAAAAAATCCTCACCAAGCGCAGGATCCTTGAAATCTATCTCAATGAAGTGGAGTGGGGTGAAAACCTTCATGGGATCGAGGCCGCGAGCCGCTATTATCTGGACAAGCACGTTTCCGAGCTGACCATAGCGGAGTCAGCACTGCTCGCGGGGATGCTTCCGAATCCACGCTATTATAATCCGTTTAAACGTATGGATAAAACGCGGGCGAGGCAGGAGAAGGTGCTGTTCAACATGCAGCAGGCCAAACTCATTTCGCAGGACGAATACTCTGCGGCGCTTCGGTCCGCACCGAGGCTGAGGCAGGATGGGGCGGGCAGGTTTGACCTTGCAGTGCTTGCTCCGGGCAGCAGGCCCTGCTACCAGAATGTGCTGGAGGACGTCTTGAGTGACCTGTTCAGCGAACAGGACCTGTACCGGAGCGGCATGGCCATCCATACCACAATCGACAAAACACTGCAGGACAAACTCGCCGAAGAACAGCGCGGTCTGAAACCATCCACCCCTGAGCAGTCGATCGTGGTCCGTCAGAACGGCGTGATACGGGCAATCTTGTGCAGTGGTGCGGATGAGTCGGCAATCAATGCGAAGCTCGACCCGGTCGGAGGATATGACATTGGAATGGTTCAGACGAATTCGATTGATCGGGCGGCCATCATTCTGTCAACTGGCGGGGAAGGAATACCGAGGTAGCTTCCTGTAAATCCGTGGATAAAAGTATATTTGGTTCATTCAGAACTCGATATTCGGCCGGAGGATGATCTGGAAATCATCTTTATTCCTGCCCGCGGCCAGGGCGCCGCTGTATTTATGGGCTGATTCCCACACGAAACCCGCTGCGAGCGAGAATGCCATCTGCTTATTCCCAAAGGGCCACTTCTTGTCCACATAAAAATAGTGCCGAATCGACTGGAGCGTTTTTTTATCCATGTCAAAGGTATATTCGAAGCCGCTGTTGTTGAAAAGGGACGAGCCTTCGGGTTTATAGTCCACCCTGCTCCTCCGGAAGGAGAGGTAGAGGATATCGGTGATGTCCGTGTTCCCGTGGATCTTCGCGCCGACGCGGAAACTCCAGCTTAATTTCTTGACCGGTGACTTGCGGTCCCCCTTCATTTTCCACTCAACTTCATACCAGTTGTCACGCACCAGTTCGTTGTCCTTGATATGGTAATTTCCGACGCTGAATAAATAACCGCTGTATCCGTTTCCCTTGAAATCCACACTTCCCGGGATGTCGAAGTCGATGACATTCCCCGCCAGGAGCGAGGCCGCGTAAGGTTCTTCGAAGCCGGCGGTAATGGCTTTAACCCAGTTGAAGTTCCCCGACAATTGAGCATCCTGGTAAAAATCAAGATTGTTGTTCTTTATATACGTTCCGAAGTACGGCATGGGGTTGATGCTGGCCTCGAGAACGAGAAATCTCGGCAGAAGGGCGGCCCGGGAAAGGAGCGCCTGGTAGATCTCGGATTCGGTCTTTTCTCCGACATGAGGGATCGGCGCTCTGCTGAGCGATATGGTGAGATCGAGGTCGGTATAGTATGCGCCGGGTTCGAATTCAAGACTGAAGCGGTTGAATTGTTCCGGCGTCTGTTGGGGGGGTGGTTCAGAAGATGCGGCGTTTTCCTGGGCGCTGCCGGAAGATGAGATTCCCGCCATGATCACGAGGACCAGCAGAAGCCGTCCCAGGGACCCTGCAAGCGGGGAGCTCGTTTTGAGAACATGGTCCCGCTGCCGGACAGCGTACGATTTCATGATCATAAAAAAATACATGCACATTCGGGATCGGATCAAACCATGGCTGGTTCCCGAAGCCGTACTGAAACCACCTTGGAACATCCTGGTTCATCCATGGTGATGCCATACAGCGCGTCAGCCATTTCCATGGTACCGGACTGGTGGGTGATCGTGATGAACTGGGAACGACTGCTCATTTCCCGGATCAGCTTGGTGAAACGCTTGACATTGGACTGGTCAAGGGGAGCATCGGCTTCGTCTAAGAGGCAGAAGGGGCTTGGCTTGACAAGGAAGGCGGCAAAGAGCAGGGCGATAGCGGTCAGGGACTTTTCGCCGCCGGAGAGAAGTGACATATGCTGGAACTTCTTGCCCCGGGGTTGCGCAATGATCTCAACGCCGGATTCAAGGATGTTTTCCGGATCGAGCAGGACAATGTCGGCCCTGCCTCCTTCGAACAGCCGGGGGAAGATCTCCCGGAATTTTTCCTGGATGGAAGTAAACGCCTCACTGAACAGTTCTCTGGTCTCGACGTCAAGCTTGGCAATGGTCGCTTTAAGGTTGTTGATGGACTCGTTGATGTCATTTTGCTGCGCGCATTGAGTGTCGTAGCGCTCCTTGAGTTCCGTGTACTCCTGAAGTGCCTCCACATTGACCGGACCCATCTGTTCGATCTTTTCCCGAAGATCGTCGAGCCGGGGCCGGGATTCTTCAACATTAAGCTCGAACTGGCCGAGTTCCTGGACCACGGCGTCAAGCTCGGTGTGATACGCGCCCCAAATCCTGTCCTTTAAATGTTCGATCTTCATGCGAAGTTCGGTGCGCCTGACCTCATTGGCGGTGAGTCGTTTTTGTGCTGACTCGATATCATGTCTGATCTGGCGGGCCTGCTCTTCGGTGGAATGCAAGGCCTGCGTTTTTACGGTATGCGCTTCCTGTTTGGCGACCAGAATGCCGCGCTCCGCTTCAAGCTTTTCAATGTGAACCTTAATCTCGGCCTCGGCGTTGGTAATGGAGGCTTCAAGGTCCAAAAGGCTGGCTGCGATGCTGCCAATCTCGTTTTCCCGTTTTGCCAGTCTACCCACAAGCTCCTCTTCGGTCTGGGACAACGTCGCAAGGCTGCGGGAGATGGCGGCCTGCTGCTCCTGAAACGCCGTCACCGCCATTCTGAGATCGGTTATTTCAGCGCGCGCGGCTTCGAGGACCTCCCGTTTTTGTGAAAGCTCCGATTGGAGTGTTTCGATGAACGCCTGGGCGTTCGCATGCCCCTCTTCGAGGTTCCGGAGCACTTCCGAAGCCTTCTCGATATTTGCGCCAAGCTCCTGTTGCTGCGAGCCGCGCTCGGCTGCTTCAGCCTCCAGGATTCGGGACCGCTCACCTGCGCGGCCGATCTCGTCCCTGACAGAAGCGCAATCTTTTTCACGGTTGACGAACTCGATCTCCATGCGGTGGACCATCTGCGACAGTTCGGCTTCGATCTTTGTGTCCGAAGCGATCGTGGCTTCGATGGACTTTAACTCCGCCTCAAGGATGGTCACGTTCGCAGTGAGTTCGGTGACTTCATGCTCGAGGTCCTTGATCTCGCGACGTTTGGTGAGCATGCCGGTGCCGCTTGCTTCCATGGCCCCGCCGGTGACAGCGCCCCAGGGGTCCACAATCTCTCCGGACAGGGTGACTACGGTCTTGTTGAAACCGCTCTTCTGCCAGAGGTAGAGGGCGGTGTCCATGGTGTCCACAACCACGACGTCGCCCAGCAAGTACTGCGCAACGCCGCTGTATGAGTCGTTATAGCGAACAATATTCAGGGCCGAACCGATGACCCCGGCATGGCCGTTCTTAACAAACGGTTCGGATTTTACTTCGCGGGTTGTCCGGGGGACGAATGTGCTTCTTCCGCCGCTTCTCGATTTAAGATAATCAATGGCCTTGAGAGAATCGTTCTGGGTATCGACGACCACATACTGAAGCCGGTCGCCGAGGACCGCTTCGATCGCGACCTCATATTGCGGTTCCGTTTCAATCATGTCGGCGACAAGTCCGTGAATATGTCCGAGGCTTCCTTCTGCCGAGGCTTCCTTGCGCGCGGACATGACGGTCCGGACGCCTTTCTGATACCCCTCGAGGCTTTGCTCCAGCTCGAGAAGCGAGCGGAGGCGCGAACCCTGGCCGGCAAGCTTGTTTCGCGAGGCTTGCAAATTCAATTCAATGTTCTTTCTCTGTGCGATCGCCTGCTCAAGACGGGAAGCAACCTGCATGCGCTCGTCCTGAGCAGCGTTCTTTCGGGCGGCGATCTCCCCGATCTCACGCTCCTTGTCGGTCAGCAATGCCGTAAGCTCCAGAAGTCTTCTGTCGAGCTCCTGTTTTTCACCGCATCCGCGTTCGTTCTGTTCCTCTAATTGGGAGACGCGCAGGCGAAGCGCTTCTATCCGATGTTTTTCCGCAGCAGCCTCGTTCAGGGCATTAAATATTCCCTTTCTCGCTTCCTCCAGGGAGAGCTCCTTTTCGCGAAGCTCCCCGGTGTGCGATTCCAGTGCCTGTGTTTTTTCCGACAACAGGGTGTTTTTATCATGTAACGATGTTCCCAGCGCGCGGGAATCTTCCTGCTGCTTTGTTTTCTGCTCAGCGATGCGGATGGTTTCCTGCCGGAGATATTCTATGTCGGTAAGATCGCGGCTGCGCTGGCTGGTGAGCGCTGCGATCTGGCTCCGGGACATTTCCACGCGGTGCTCAGCGCGACTGAGCGCCGCCTCGGTCTCATGGATCTTGTGCTGCAGGGAGGACAGTTCGTGCTCGGCAGACAGGGCGTCAGCCCGTGATTCCTCGATGGTGGACTCGATCCTGCCGAGTGCGGCATGCAGGCCCGTGACCTCGTCTTCGATCCTGGTAAAATCCTCGCTTGCCCCGGTCCATTCGAGTCCCCGTTCGGAATATTCAACCGTGGCAAAGCGTAAATCGAGGTCTTTCATTTCAGAGCGGAGCTTCTGGTAGCGTTCGGCTTTCTTTGCCTGGCGATCGAGGGAATTCAACTGGCGTTTTACTTCGATGATGATATCGTTCACCCGGAGCTGGTTCTGATGGGTGGCTTCGAGCTTGGCAATGGCTTCCTGCCTGCGCGCTTTGTACTTCATGACGCCTGCAACTTCCTCGAACAGGAACCTGCGCTCTTCGGGTTTGGAATCAATGATCTTCTTCACCCGGTCCTGTTCGATGATGGCGTGCAATTTCGCTCCCATGCCGGCGTCCATCATGAGGTCACGGATGTCTTTGAGGCGGCAGGGGATCTTATTGATGGAATATTCGCTGTCACCGGACCTGAAAAGCCTGCGGGTTATCTCCAGTTCGTTGTAATGCCCGAATTCAGACGGCAGGCCAGTGACATCGGTGAGCCGGAGCGTGACCTCGGCCATACCAAGAGGCTTGCGGGTTTCGCTGCCGTTAAAGATGACGTCTTCCATCTTGTCGCCGCGAAGGTGCTTGGCGCTCTGTTCGCCGAGCACCCAGCGGATGGCGTCGGAAATGTTGCTTTTACCGCAGCCGTTCGGTCCAACGACCGCAGTAACGCCGGGTTGAAAGGTGATCGTAGTTTTGTCGGAAAAAGACTTGAAGCCGAGCATTTCGAGGGTTTTAAGCTGCATGGGGGGTCTCCTCATATCTACGATTAGGCAAAGGATTTATGAAAATATCCAGAGCGCGGGTTGGAATTTTATATCATATGCAACAGTGTTTGTAAAGCGAAAAATAACAAGGTAAGGTATTGATTTGCGGAGGATATACTATATATAGTGGTTACGGGTGGCTAGATTTCGCGTTGTTCCAGCCGTTTCAGGCCGGTTTTCATGGGGATAAGTAAGGCAAGGACATTGATCCCGATCACCAGGAGGAAGCATATACTGATCCATATCCAGCCCGAAGCGGAGATCGGGCTTCGAAGGTTTTGTGCCATGAAAATACGGTAAACGGGCCAGGCTTCAAGGGTAATAACGACCCCGATGAAAACCATGGTCAGGAGCATATATACCATTCCTCCGAATCCCGTGGGAATCTGCGCCACATTTTCATGTTTGAACTTCGGGAACACGGCGCCCAAGCCAACGCCGAGCGAGGTTATGCCGAAGGTCATCAGGAAGATTGTGATCACGGAGAGCCCCATCATGAACGGCGTGACTTTGAGGAGCTTGTTCGAAATGACGGTCAGGATCTCGGCAAGCACAAGGAGCGGCAGAAGGCTGCTCCAGAACTTCGCCCAAAGGAAATCCCTGAGCGACAGAGGAGAGGACCTTATGATCCAGAATGAAGCGCCCTCCAGACTCACCGTGGGGAATACGAAGCGCACCGCAACGGCTGAGGTCACGAACCCCACCATGCCGAGATTGAGGAAGGAAATAAGGTTCTGGATGAAGAACGTGGGCATGGGAGACCGCTCGATAGGCAGAAGTTTGAAGCTGTAGAGATACACGATCATGAGCGCCAGCAACAGGAAGAGCTGCGACCATTGCGAGGTGTCCCGAAAAAAGAGTTTGAGGTCTTTTTGCACGATTGCGCGCATTTTGCCCCGGAACGGAAGAGCAACTGTCTTGAAAAAAGCATCCGCCAGCCGGGAACGGGATATAGGGGCTTTTTTCCCTTCTTGCGACCGGGACCACCCGTCGTAGTAGATCCGCAAACAGACCCATTCACCGATAACGATCCCTGCCAGGGCAGTACTCCATAACATAAGAAGGGAGAACAAGGCGTCTCCGGATGTGCGTCTGAGCAGAGGCGAGAGGATATCGGATGCCCAGGCACTCGGCAGAAGAGGAGATACCGGTCCGCGCATGGCAGTAAGATACTGGACAAGGGTGGGGAACGTGTCGGGATCCACGAGCTTCTCCGGACGCAGCATGCGAAACAGGACATACATCACCACAAAGAACAGGAGGCCGAGCAGGACAAGGACGTCCTTCGCCCTTCGGGCGGGAAATGCATTCACCAGAAGCATGGTGACCATGACCCCGATGCAGACCGGGATGATCAAAAAGGGGATGATGGTAAAGACCAGCCCGGCATAGTAGAGCCAGGAGGCATGGAATGCCATGCCGTAAGCAATAAAGACGGGGAGTCCGTAGATGAGCGTGATCCAGGAAGAATCCATGAGCGTCTCGATGAACTTCGCCCGGTAGATATGCTCGGTCCGGACTGGCGCGGACAGAAGGATGTCAAGTTCGCCCGAAAGATAGAACGTGGACAACGAGGTGACGATATTGCTGAAGACAAGGATCGAAAAGAAGGTCAGGAGGATCATTGACAGCAATCGGAGCGCGAGCAGGTCTCCGAGTCCTTCAATGGTCCGAAAGTAGGTCAGGACCTTGAACGACACACCATACAGGAATGCCCAGAAAGCAAGGCCCAGACACGCGAGCACGGTTGTTTTCAGCCCGTCACCCGGAGCAAGCCGGGTGAGCCGGTTTTTTATTGCCTGATATCGTGGGGTGAGGAGGAAGAGCATGAATTTGGTTTCCTAACTCGGACAAGCCGGAACTAACAACAATCTTCTTTAGCCACGGATGACACGGATGGACACAGACAGGTAAAATATGATTTGTTTTAATCCGTGGCCATCCGTGTACATCCGTGGCAAAATTGGCATGAATTTATCACCTTTATACCGCTTCATCCCCGCCGGTAAGCTTCAGGAACACCGGTTCCAAATGGCTGTCCGGCATGCTCGCCATCCGGCCGAGGTCTTCGACGCTGCCTTCTGCGATGATCTCGCCTTTATTGATGATGGCAACGCGGGTGCACATCTGCTCGACGATCTCGAGGGTATGGGTAGACATGAATACGGTCACTCCTTTTGACGCCAGGTCTTTGAATATATCTTTCACCAGCCGTGCACCGCGCGGGTCAAGTCCCACCATGGGTTCGTCCACTACGAGGACCTTTGGTTCATGGAGGAGCGAAGAGGCCATGACAAGGCGCTGTTTCATGCCATGAGAAAAGTTTTCAACGAGTTCGCCTGCCCATTCGGAGAGGCCGAAGAGATTGAGCAGCTCTTTTGTGCGAAGGGCCGGGTCCTGCATATCGTAAAGACTTGCGGTGAAATGCATGAATTCCTCGGCAGTCAGTTTTTCGTACAGGAACGGCCGGTCAGGAATGAACCCCGTGATGAACTTGGCACGGAGAGGGTCTTTTTGAACATCGAAATCGTTAATGAGCACACTGCCGCGCGTGGGCTGAAGAAGTCCGGCCATCATCTTGATGGTTGTAGTTTTTCCCGCGCCGTTAGGACCGAGGAAACCGAAGATTTCACCCCGGTTCACGGTCAGATTGATGCTGTTGACCGCAGTGAGCTTTCCATAAGTTTTGGTGAGGTTGATGAGTTTAATCATAACAATCGAGAAGAACAACGTCCTTTCATCATTTATACTCCAGAACTTCAACCTTCAATTTGCCGACAAGTTTCATGATGCTTGTCTGGCTGCCGAGATCTCCGGTCATGAACCTAATATGTGTTGCATCGGCAGGGAACTGGTTGAACGTCGGATCAATTGCAGTCCATCTGCCGAGCCAGACCTCGGGCCAGGCATGGTAGTAAAATCCGTCCCGCATGTACACGATGCCGGCTGCCATGCGCGTGGGGATGCCGATGGATCGGGCAAGGGCGGTATAGAGCGTCGTGTGTTCGTTGCAGTCTCCGACGCGGTTGTTCAGAACCTCAATTGCGCTTGGAATGCTGACCACAGACTTCTTCTGAATGGATTCATACACCCAGGAGTTCAGTTTGCGGGCGGCCTCTGATGCGTTTGTTTCTTGTTTCACAATCCTGGTTGCCTGGTCGCGGATCCTTTTATCATCACTTTGGATCAACGATGTGGGCTTCAGGTCGTCAGCATGCTCGTTCTCCGGATACGGGATACGATATGTGGCTGCGGATGCATCAACGTCAATTATGATCGTGCCATCTTTATAGTGCTGCCGGTCTCCCTCAAGCTGGAAGCCATCAAGGTCGACATTGCTCAATCGCGCTGAGAGATGTTTCACCTGACTGGAGTTGGTGATGGGGGAGGATGGGATCATGGTGAGCGATACGATATCCACGATCGGCCCCTCTTTTGAAGGTTTCAGGGCTTCCTGCATGGTCTCCTTCAGGAGCACATACCCCAGCGGACTCTCTTCTTTGATGGTTTCACCGTCCTGCGTAACCCATGCATAGGCATCCATTCCCTGAAATGTTTCTTTGAGCTTGTACACCAGTTGCTCCTGGTCACCCACTTTGATCTTTTCCCGAGATTCTACGGTGACCGTCGCGTATTCCGTGCTCATCGTGGCGGGATTGAAGAGCGGAAAGCTGTATTTTCTGCCCTGTTCAAGACCAAGGAGTACGATAGCCGGCTTGATGTTCGGTGAAAGATAGGGGGGCTCTTTCAATATCATATGTTCTTTGCGCGGCTGGTCGTTGCCTGAAATGATATCGAGGACCAGCTTTTTGCCGACTACTGCGCCTTTTATCTCCATGCTCGTCATGGTCGACTTAAGGGTGAAATCGAAGTATTTGAGCAGAAAATTCCTGGTTGCATAACTGTTTAATACGGTTTTGATCCTCTGCACGGTGCCGAGGGCGAGAATGTCGAGCTCCGATTCCTCGATAATATGGTAGGTGTCAGCCTCGGGCGTAATACGGGTGTGGGCGTAGCCGATCTTCCGGCCCTTCTGAAAAATGCCGAACCATTCATCGCCGGTGCGGACGCCTTCCTCGGTGATCACATCAAGGGCGATGACCGAGGCCGGTCTCAGGTATGTGCGTTCGACCAGCAGTCCGAGCATCACGAGCCAGAAGGTGAGGATGGTTATTTTAATGATCTTCGTTAGCATGGAAAATGGTGGAACGAGTAAATAATGTGTTCATGTTATCGAGAAATGTACGGATTGTCAAATGGGATTGTTTTGTTGTGGAAGAGTGCGCATAGCGCACCGGATGACTACACGGACTTGCTCTATGTTTAGGTGGTCATTTTCCACCTTACATTAATCTGCAATCTCATCGGCATGAGTGATGTTGCAAGTATATCAACTATTAATTGTAAATGCAGATTAAAATGGTAATATTCCTTGACCAATCAGGATAGTCTATGAGACAATGACTGCCAGTTTAAAGATGGTTACACATAAATCTTTAGACGCGACTAAGGGAGAAAACGTGAAACTCAAAATTGGGAACATGCTCATCGTCTTGTATGCCTTTCTTTTCCTGATGGCATCATCTGTGGAGGCTTTTGCAACTCCCGCGGGTCTTGTTTCCTGGTGGAAGGCGGAAGGGAATGCGAATGATTGGGTAGGCGGGAATAACGGCACGTTGATGAACGGAGCGAGCTTTTCGACCGGCGCCATCGGTCAGGCGTTCAGTTTTGACGGTGTGGATGATTTTGTATCTTTTCCCTCCTCGCCCAGCCTTAATGTACAAAGCTTTACGTTGGCAGCATGGGTTTATCCAACCGCAACCCATTCGATGCCTATTTTTGAATGGAACGATGGCAGTGGGACAGCTTATGGCTTGCATTTTTGGTTGTATCCTGATGGAACATCACTTGGTCTAAATAACTATAATGGCTCATACGCACCGGTCATTGCCAGTGATGTGGTCACGCTGAATGCATGGAATTATGTGGCTGCGACCTATGACCAGCCCTCCGGACAAACACGGATTTTTATCAATGGTGTTCCTGTTGCCGACGCGAATCATGGGTCCATCACGTCTCTGACTACTGCTGATCTTTACCTAGGCAGTAGAATAGCGGGTGTTGAAAATAATAAATTTGAGGGTATGATCGACGAGCCGGTAATTTTTAACCGGGCTTTGTCTGCCACTGAAATCCAGGGAATCTATAACGCCGGCAGCGCCGGCATGCGCGCCACTGCTGACGTGCCCAAAACCGGCCAGACCACGAAATATACATCGGGCGATGACGGCGATCTGCAGATCGGCATGCCCTGGCCGGAGCCAAGGTTTACCGTGGCAAGCAGCGGCACGGGTACGGTGGTAATTGACGGACTAACCGGCCTGATGTGGCCCCAAAATATGGGTGAGCTAAACGGATATATGACCTGGCAAGCATCTCTCGATTACATAGCATATTTGAACGGTATCAATTACCTGGGACACAATGACTGGCGGTTGCCTAATATCAATGAGTTGAAGAGCCTGGTTAATCTGGGTAAATCGAGCTCGCGGGGATGGCTGACTACGCAGGGTTTTAAAGCGCCGCATGGCTCTTTTTTTTGGTCGTCGACTACGGATGCCGGCAATGCAAATAAAGCATGGATAGTCCTTATGGAAGACAGCGAAAACGGCGGCGCGTTCAGCGATGATAAGGGTAACGTCAACTTTCCGTGGCCTGTTCGAGGCGGACAAGGGGATTATGCATCATTGATTAATCTTCCCAAAACAGGACAGACTGCGAGCTATTCAGCGGGCGATGACGGTGGATTTCAGATGGGTAGTGCCTCGCCGATCCAGCGTTTTACTCAAATGAGTGCGGAAGGCGGCATGGTTGTGCTTGACCAACTGACAGGGCTTGTATGGACCCAGGACGGCAATTCAGTTGGTAACGAAACCTGCGATTCAGCGGCGAGCTCTTCCGCTCTTGGCCACGTGGCCTGTCTGAATGCAACCAGCTTTCTTGGTTACAATGACTGGCGATTGCCGAATCGGATGGAACTGGAAAGTCTTATAAATTACGGTCAGACGAACACAGCATCGTGGCTTAATTCTCAAGGATTCACAAACGTGCAGGCATCGGTCTATAATTCGTCCACCATAGATTCTGCTAATACATTATTTGCCTGGTACGTCAATATGTTTGATGGGTATCTGGGCTTCACCTATAAGTTTTATCGTTACAATACATGGCCCGTACGTGGTGGACAGTCGGGATCATTCGCTCACTTGACCGTTTCAAAATCCGGCACGGGATTTGGTGCGGTGTCAACCAGCCGTGGATCGCTCATCTGGTCTGGCCCCAACGGCGCGGCAACAATCGGCAGCAACGTATCAGTAACCCTTACCGCCACCCCGGACAGCGGATCACTGTTCTCTGGCTGGTCCGGTGACGCGGATTGTTCAGATGGAGAGGTGCTTATGACAACAGATAAAGATTGCACGGCGAATTTTGTGTTGATCACCCCCGCGACCGGTGTAACTCTCACCCCAAATTCAGCAAGTCCCCGACTGGCAGGGAACAACGACATAACGTTCACCGCAGTCGGCATCGGAGTTACCGGGAATTACGAATATAAATTCTGGTTCAAGAAGAATGGTGTCTGGAATATGGTTCGTGATTATTCGACGACACCTACCTGGACGTGGAATACGATCGGAGCGCCGGCTGGAACCTATGACATAATGGTCCATGCAAGGAATGTCGGGTCGATTGCGTCATTTGAAACTGCACGATCTTACAACTATATTCTGGTGGCCAATCCGCCGGCAACCGGGGTCACGCTTATTCCTGATATCAAAACCCCTCAGCTCATCGGAAATAGCACTATCTCCTTTACCGCAGGCGGCAGCGGCGGCAGCGGAAATTATGAATATAAGTTCTGGCTCAGGACCGGCGGTGTATGGAACTCAGTTCAGGAATATACCACGACCAACACCTGGACATGGAACACAAATGGCGCACCTGCCGGGTCATATGAAGTGGAAGTCTATATTCGGAATGTTGGATCGATTGCTCCTCATGAAGCATTCAATTCTATTACCTACGTACTTGTTGCAGACATGCCTGCAAACGGCGCCACACTCGCTCCGAGTATGCCGAGCCCACAACTGACAGGGAATAACAATATCATCTTTACCGCGGGCGGCACAGGCGGAAGCGGAAATTATGAATACCGGTTCTGGCTTAAGTCAAATGGCGTATGGAGCCAGGTGCAGGCGTATTCCACTGCAAACACGTGGACATGGAACACAGCTGGAGCCGGGGCAGGGACCTACGGAGTGCAGGTGTACGTTAGGAACATCGGATCAAGCGCAAAGTCTGAAGCGGTAAAGAACATCAGCTTTATTCTGAATGCCACTGGCCCGGTTATCGGAGCGACGCTTGTCCCGAATATCGCCAGTCCTCAAGCTGCCGGAAGCAATGTGATCTTTACCGCGAACGGCATCGGCGGAAGCGGGAATTACGAGTATAAATTCTGGATCAAAGCGGCCGGCGTCTGGACCGCTGTGCAGGGGTATTCCTCGACCAGCACCTTTACCTGGGACACAAGTGGACTAACTCCCGGGACCTACCGGGCAGAGGTCTATGTCCGGAATATTGGATCAAGTGCGAAGTATGAAGCAGTGCTTGGGATGGGATATGTCATAAAGTAGAAATGTATGTTTGTTTCGTCAATCATATAAGCTACGGTATTGAAAAAACTACCACAGGAGGGAAGTCATGACAAAAAAGCGGTTTTCAAATGTTGTCACGGTTTTACTGTTTCTCATCGGATTCATGGCACTAACGCTCCAATATGCGGTGGCTGCGCCGGCTGAATTGCCTGCTACCGGCCAGACGTCCTGTTATGCTGCTGACACAGGCTCAAATATCAGCTGCTCAGGGACTGGTCAGGACGGGGATCTGCAAAAGGGCGTTGCCTGGCCCAACATCAGGTTTACCTATCCGGACGATGGCACGTTTGTCGATAATCTGACAGGTCTTATCTGGCCCCAGAACGCAAACACTCCCGGACCCGCGAACTGCATGCCGGGAACAGCTCAAACCTGGGGCCAGGCGCAGGATTATGTGGATTGCATCAATTCTATCGGTAGCGGGTATCTGGGGTTCAGGGATTGGCGTTTGCCGAATGTGAATGAGCTGAAAAGTCTTATAAACGCGGGACAGATGAATCCCGGCCAATGGCTGGTTGGTCAGGGTTTTACCGGAGTACGCTTTATGACGGGTGATTCCTACTGGACGTCGAGCATGACCTTGTATAAGAACTACCGATGGTTTGTGGACATGACTGACGGCACCGTGGACTTCAACACCGACAGCGCTTTGCGATACGCATGGCCCGTTCGCGGTGGTGCGTGCGGAAGCGGCGCGGTGTGCCTTCCCAAAACAGGGCAGACGGACGTATATATGGGCGGCGATGACGGCGCCCTTCAAATGGGCGTTGCCTGGCCCGAACCCCGGTTCTCGGACAATGGAGACGAAACGGTAACGGATAATCTTACGGGACTTATTTGGAAAAAGGACTTTACTGCGACCGGTCCTCAGATCTGCGGCAATGGCACGTTTATGTCATGGCAGGATGCGCTCACCTATGTCGCCTGCCTTAACAGCGGCACTGGATACCTTGGTTTCAAGGATTGGCGGGTGCCGAACAGAAATGAACTGAGAAGTCTGATCAAATCCAACCTTGCGGACTCGTCGGCATGGCTCAACACTGAGGGCTTCGCTCATTTGCAACAAGGTCTCTATTGGTCTTCCACCAGTTATGAGAACGGCACGCGCAGCGCCTGGGTTGTGAACCTGGGCAACGGATCCATGTATCCCAATGGAAAAGCCAACTCTTGTAATCTCTTGCCCGTGCGCGGCGGAGGGGGCGGAGCAGCTGTCCCACCCGCAACAGGCACCACCCTTGCTCCGGGTGTCGCTAGTCCGCAACTGGTCGGGAACAGCAATATTACGTTCACGGCAATCGGCGCCGGGGGCAGCGGGAGCTACGAATACAAATTCTGGCTTAAGGCGAACGGCCTCTGGAACATGGTCCGCGACTTCTCCGGCACCAATACCTGGACATTGAACACCAATGGAATGTCGGCAGGGATCTATGACGTGCTGGTCTATGTCAGGAGTTCCGGTTCAACTGCGGCATATGATGCGCTGAACTCAGTTACGTATGTTCTTGTAGCCAATCCGCCGGCCACCGGTGTTACGCTTGTTCCGGGCATTGCCAGCCCGCAAGTGATCGGGAACAATAATATCACATTCACCGCCGGAGGTGCTGGCGGCAGCGGAACGTATGAGTATAAATTCTGGTTAAAGACAGGCGGTGTCTGGAACGTAACGCAGGACTACTCAGCGCCCAATGCCTGGACGTGGAACACCAACGGCGCGGCTGCCGGATCCTACGAAGTACTGGTCTATGTCAGGAATATCGGATCAGGCGCAGCGCATGAATCATTGACTTCTCTGACCTATGCTCTTGTTGCTAATCCGCCGGCCACGGGTGCTACACTCACGCCGAGCATCGCAAGCCCCCAGGTAATCGGGAGCAACAGTATCACTTTCACCGCTAGTGGCATTGGCGGCAGCGGAACGTACGAATATAAATTCCTGCTCAAGTCGGGCGGGGTCTGGAACCAGGTCCAGGCGTATTCCACGACCACTACCTGGTCCTGGGACACGACCGGATTGCCGGCAGGGACCTACGGAGTTCAGGTCAACGTAAGAAATGTAGGATCGATCGCCAAGAGTGAGGCGGCAAAGAGCATCAGCTATATTCTGAATGCCTTTGGACCTGCCACCGGCGCAACGCTCACCCCGAGCCCTGCAAGTCCTCAGAACGCGGGAACCAGTGTGACCTTCACAGCCGGCGGTATCGGCGGAAGCGGAAACTATGAATACAAATTCTGGATCAAGACGGGCGGAGTATGGGCCGTGGTGCAGGACTATTCAACAACCAATACCTTTGATTGGAATACCACGGGGTTGACTCCCGGGACGTACCGGGCGCAGGTCAATGTCCGGAACGTTGGATCGAGCGCAAAGAGCGAAGCGGTGCTAGGGATGGGGTATGTTATTAAGTAAAAACGAATAGAAACTTAAGCATCAATTTATGCGGGTCACTCAGAAATGGGTGGCCCGTTTTAATTCGTTGAACGTGGATAAAATACAACTCTAATAACCAGCTGGCTATCGAAATACCGTGGCCGGCAAAAACCAGATAACATTAAATTGCTATATGTCGCATATGTGTAAATAATGATACATCACCTAAAAATACCCTGGTCAGTTCAAGAATTCATTTGACACTTAAGTACGATACTATATAATCCTTTTAAGCTACATTCGTAATATTATTAATCAGAAAAATATTGGGGGAGGAACTCATGGTAAAAAATAGGTTACCTTTGCTGTATATTCTGGTGTTGTCAATCTATCTTGTTTCAAATGCCTATGCTGCAGCGCCTGTCGTCACCACGACAACAGGAACAACCGTCTTTACCATCGGACTCAGCGCGGTATCCGTAGATAGCAGCATCTCGGTGTCCGATGATTTGAATTCGATCGTATCTGGAACGGTTTCGATCTCCAACCGCCTCGATGGAACACTTGAAAATCTTTCGTCCTCGCTCACGCCGAGTTCAACGCCGGTCAGTGCAAGCTACAATGCCGCGACCGGCATGATGACCTTCACCGGGGTTGGCACGGGAATGAACTATAGAACCGCACTCGGCAGCGTAAAATACAATAATACGAGCGCGAGCCCGAACATGACTGCCCGGGCGATACAATTCACCGCGAGCGACAGCACCGCAAGAAGCGCAGTCGCTACGAAATGGGTCAGCCTGCGCACTCAGCAACCGGCCGGCAATACGGCGCCGATTGTATCGCTGACATCCGGGACAATTCAGTTTGTCGCCAATCAGGGAGCGGTGTTTGTAGACAGCGGCATGACGGTAGGCGACGACAGCACTACGATCGGGGCGGCGAGTGTGCTGATTAATAATTTCCGCGACGCGACCTATGAAACGTTGACAGTCGATACCCTAGGGTATCCGATAACCACGAGCTACGGCAACGGACAACTTTCCTTGTCGGGGCAGGACACGCCGGCCCATTATCAAGACGTGCTGCGCACACTTCGTTTCAACGATACCTGTCCGACACCCAACACCGAGACTCGATCGCTTCAGATCTCGGTGTATGACGGCTGGTTGTGGAGCAGCGCAAGCGTTGTAAAAATGATAACGATCATCAACAATACGATTCCTCCTTCCAATTCGGCCCCAATTGTTACGATATCCACGGGATCCATCGTCTTTACCAAGGGACAAAGCAGTGTGACCGTCGACGGTTCGGTGACGGTTTCTGACGACAGTGGCAGGTTATTCTCTGCTACAGTTGCAATCGGGAATCTCTTGGATGGTTCAGCTGAAAGCCTTTCAATCATCCTGACGACCGGTATGACCGCAACCTACAATTCAAACACGGGAACGCTTATTCTGAACGGTTCGCGTACGGATGTCGACTATCAATCCATGTTCCGGTGGGTTAAATACAACAATACGAGTTCTTCGCCTAATACGACGCCTCGGATGATTCTGTTCACGGTGAATGACGGCACGTTATCGAGCACAACAGCAAGTAAGCTGGTGTCGATAAATACCGGAACGACACCACCTCCGCCGGCAAACACGGCGCCCGTCATCACTTTGACTACAGGAACGACCGTCTTTACCCAGGGGCAGGGTGCGGTGACGGTTGATGGATCCTTGTCATTATCCGATGATAGCGGGAGCATATCTTTTGCCACCGTATCTATTGGTAATCTTCTGAACGGTTCATCGGAGAGTCTTTCTGCAACCTTGGTCTCAGGAATCACCTCAAGCTATGACATGGTCACTGGCGCGCTATTTCTGACCGGAATTGGCTCGGACATGGATTATCGCTCAATACTGCGGTCGGTTAAGTACAATAACTCAAGTTTGGCGCCGAACACCACCACGAGGTCGATTCGGTTCTCGGCCGGCGACGGAATGCTTACCAGCGCAATGTCGACCAAGCTGGTGTCGATAAATACCGGAACAACACCACCTCCGCCGACGGCACCCGTCATCACCACAACCACAGGAACCACCGTGTTTACCAGGGGACAGGGCGCAGTAGTTATCGATGGAGGTATAAGTGTCAGTAGCTACAACAATGCGATAGTTTCTGTTTCGGTCAGGATAATAAGCCAGTACGATCCTGGCTTGGAATACGTTATGGTTGACACCACAGGCTATTCAGCAGTGGTGAGTTATAGCAGCGGCAGCGTAATGACAATCACCGCAGCTGAAACTGATAGCAGGCTCAGCAGCCTGCTGCGTCTGGTCAAATACAACAACAACAGCATTAGCCCGAATACGACAACGCGTCAGATTGAATTCATAATTAATGACGGCACAACCACCAGCACACCCGCCATTAAGAGGGTTTCGATTGTGAACGCTGCTTCTGGAATACCTATTGTGACTGCGAGCACGGGAACCACCGTCTTCATGAAGGGGCAGGGTGCGGTAGTTGTCGATCCAGGATTGACCGTCACGGATGACAGTGTGAACCTCGTTTCCGCAACAGTTACCCTGGTAAACCATCCGAACGGTTCACTTGAAAGCCTTACGACAAATACGGTCATGGGAATCAGTGCAAGCTACTGTGAGGGCTCGGGCGAACTGAGTTTAAGCGGCGTGTCGTCGATCTCGAACTATCAGAGTTTGCTGCGTAGCATACGTTATAATAATACGAGCGCAACTCCAAGCACGACGAATCGGACAATCAGTTTTATTGTGAGTGACGGAGCGCACGTAAGTTCTGCTGCAAGCAAGATAGTTTCGGTCTCCACCGGTACGAACGCCGCTCCCGTCGTGACCACGACTACCGGAACCACGGCCTTTACGCAAGGGCAGGGCGCGGTCACGGTTGACAGCATGGTGACGGTGACCGATGACAGCGGAAGCATAGCATCAGCAACCGCTACGATAGCCAATCTGCTAAACGGTTCATCGGAGAGCCTTTCTGTAACCTTGTCGTCCGGAATTACTGCAAGCTACAATGCAAGCACGGGTGTCCTTACCCTGATGGGAAACCACACGGATATGGAATATCGCGCGGTTGTGCGGACGATCAAATACAACAATACAAGTTCAAGCCCGAACACCACAACCCGGACGATCCGGTTCGCGGCCAGTGACGGCACACTGACGAGTCCGATCGCGAGCAAACAGGTGTCGATCGCCACACCACCCTCGAACACCGTGCCCCTCTTGACCACAAGCACGGGGACCACGGTCTTTACAAAAGGACAGGGAGCGGTGGTGGTGGATGCCGGAATGACCGTGAGCGCAAGCGGTATGATAGCCTCGGCAACGGTCTCGATCTCGAACCACATCAGCGCGGATGCGGAGACGCTCACCGCGGACACTTCGGGCACAGGCATAAGCTCCAGTTACTGCGAGGGTCAGGACCTGCTGACACTTTCCGGTTCAGCGAACGCCGCAACGTATCAAAACGTGCTCCGCTCGGTCCGGTATAACAACGCAAGCGCCAATCCGAACACCACGCCCCGGAAGATGTTGATTACGGCCAGCAGCGGAGGCTTTAACAGCGCAGCCGCCGCCAAAGTTGTGTCGATTGCCACGGGAACGAACACGCCGGTCATCAGCCTCTCCACACTTCCTACAGGTGCGACAACGAACAACGTCATCATGAACATCACGGGAAATGCGGGCAGCCCCAGCGGCGTGCAGACCGTGACCCTGGCATCCGGCGGAACCAGCACCACTCTTGATGCAACGGGTTTCTGTCATGCCCTGGCGCTCAAGAACGGGGCAAATACGATAACGATCACGGCCACAGACGGACTCGGCAATCAAATCGCCGAGACTCGCGATATCACGGTGGACGCATCGGCCCCGCAATTGAGCGTGGCGACGCCGGCTGACAACAGCACGGTAGTCGGCGGCGTAATCGATGTCGTCGGCGCCATAGCGGATCCGAACACCACGATAGACGTATCGGTCAACGGCGGCACTCCGCAGGCGGCGTTGGTGAGCGGCATGACCTACACTGCCCCGGTGGCGCTTGAGTCCGGTATGAACACCATTGAAATTGTTGCAACAGACTCTTTAAACAACAAGAACACTTCTAAGCGTACCGTACATCGCGACAGCCAGGGTGTTTCCCTGCAGGTGACGGAACCGGGAGAGGATGAAATCTCCTTCCAGAAAAACCGCCTTATCCGTGGACATGTTGCCGATTATCAGGCAGGCGTCACCGTCACCATGGATGTGGATGGACAGATTTATACGCCCGTCGTGACCAACGGTGAATTCGAACAAAATATTTCATTTGCAGCGGATAAGACCTACCACGTTAAGGTATTTGCCATGGATGGAGCAGGGTACACCGCTTCAGCACAAAGGAACATCGTCCATGAGAATGTAACCCTGACTGCCGACATGGTCAGCCCGCAATTAGTAGGAAGCAATTCAATTACTTTTACTGCCGGCGGCATGGGCGGCAACGGGAATTACGAATACAAATATTGGGTTAAAGTAAACGGAACCTGGACTCCGATGCAGGAATATTCCCCGTCTAAAACCTGGACATGGAATACATTCGGCGTTTCAGCAGGGAGTTACGATATTCTTGTCTACGCGCGAAATGTTGGATCTAGCGAGCAGTATGAAGCAGTAAATTCCCAGACATTCGTGCTCCTTGACAACTCGCCCGCAACCGGCGCTGCGCTCACTCCGGATACGCCCAGTCCGCTGCTGATCGGGAACAATACTATTACCTATACAGCAGGCGGCAGCGGAGGGAGCGGGAATTACGAGTACAAATTCTGGCTCAAGACGAACGGAGTATGGAGCCCGGTGCAGGAGTATTCACCGACCAACACCTGGACATGGAACACAACAGGTGCGGCGCCAGGGGCATACGCAGTGCAGGTATATGTCCGGAACAGTGGATCAATGGCCAGGTATGAGGCGGTAAAGAATATCAGCTATGTTCTCACCGACCCGGCAACCAGCGCCACGCTCAATGCGGATATTGCAAGTCCCCAGAATGCCGGCAACAATGTGACATTCACCGCTGGCGGAATCGGCGGCAGCGGCAACTACGAATACAAATTCTGGATCAAGGCTGGCGGCGTCTGGACAGTGGTACAGGACTATTCAACAACCAATGTCTTCAGCTGGAACACCTCGGGCTTGACACCGGGCACCTACCGGGCGCAGGTTTATGTTCGTACTGTTGGGTCTAACGCAAAGTATGAAGCAGTGCTCGGGATGGGGTATGTCATAAAATAACAAAACACGACTGCAGCAACGAACAGCGCGGGTCACTCAGAAATGAGTGGCCCGTTTTTCGTTTTGAAGGCTGTAGCATGTGAGCACCATGGACAAAGTTTAATCAGCTGTAGGGATAAAGAATACTTTGTGTTACAATGATAAAACAAAACAGTATTTATCGCATAAATCTACGATTACCGTAAGGAGTTGCATGAAACTTCACTTTACCAGAACGAATGGAGCTGTTGACGAGGCGATCGATCAGCTGATGGAGCAGACAGGTGGGATTCACCGGCCTGAACTGGTGCGGGAAATGATCCTGGCTTCGCTCAAAGCAGGGCAGGAGGACGATGAACGGGCGGACCTTAAACTTATGAACTCCACTCTTAAGGAAATGCGCTTTACCGCAAAAGTCTTCGGACCCTACCGCGGCAAACGGAAGGTAACGGTTTTCGGATCGGCACGAACAAGGCCAGACGAAGCAGTGTACGGTATGGCGCGCGAATTTGGCAAAAAGCTTGCCGAAAAGGGGTATATGGTCATTACCGGAGGCGGGGGCGGCATTATGCAGGCGGTCAACGAAGGCGCGGGTACGGAAAATTCCTTTGGCGTGAACATCCGTTTGCCTTTTGAGCAAAAACCCAATCCTGTGCTTGAAGGGAACCCCCGACTCATAACCTACAAGTATTTTTTCAACCGTAAAGTCGCATTCCTGAAAGAGGCGCACGCCGTTGCCCTGTTCCCCGGAGGATTCGGAACGTTGGACGAAGCCATGGAGACGCTTACCCTGGTGCAGACAGGAAAGCGCGACCCGCTGCCGCTTGTGCTGGTGGATGATCCGGAGCTTTCCTATTGGGCGCCATGGATACAATTCCTTGAAAAGGACCTGCTCGCACGGGGATATATCAGTGCAACCGATTTTTCGCTGTTCGAACAGGTGCACTCGATCGAGGCTGCGGTGGAACGCATCGACAATTTTTATCGACGGTATCACAGTCTTCGCTATGTGAACGGTAAACTGGTCATCAGAATGTCCTCAACGCTGGATCCGCATGCGGTCCGACGTCTGAAGGAGTTGTATGCTGATATTGTGCTGCCGGGTGGAGATATGGTCCTTTCAGGACCCTTGGCAGCGGAAATCGATGATCCAGAGACGGCCGCATTGCCGAGACTTGTCGTGGATTTCAATCGTAAGGATTTCGGCATACTGCGAAAACTCATAGATTCGTTAAATGAAATGTGAGCCACGGGCATCCGCTCTTAAAGGAAATAATGCAAAAGAAATAATCAAAGTTGATGCACTCGTAAAATCGAATAGCGTCTCCCTGAGCGAAGCGAAGGGTCTGGCGCCGGCATAAAAAGACAAGATTCTTCGCTTCGCTCAGAATGACAGACTGGATGTCTTTCGATGTTTTATGAAATCATCAATGATCGTCCCTCGGAGGGATCAAAAAATGATGCGAAGACGTATCGTTATCGCGATGATATTTACAGGACTGGTTTTGATTTCCTGTCATAAAGTAACCGAAGAAGATAGGATAAGAAATGTCATCTCAACGATCCAGAAGGCGGCAGAAGGTAAAGAAATAAAAACAATACTCGATCGCGTGTCCAGGTCATACCACGATCCCCAGGGAAATGACTATGACGCAATCAAGGGAATCCTGGCATATTATTTATTTCAGCACCAGAAAGTGTCCGTCACTATCCCGGACCTGGAGGTCTCGGTGAACGGTGCAGCCGCAAAAGCGGTTTTTTCCGCAATTTTAACCGGAAGGGCCACGGGAGCATCGCCGGCAGCGATCATCCCCGAAGCCCTCGGCGTGTACACGTTTGATGTCACTCTTGCCAGGGAAAAGGACGAATGGAAGGTCGTCGCAGCTGTCTGGAAACAAACAGGAACCGGAGTGCAGGGCGGCCAATGATAACAATGAGCATTGGCTGATCGCACCGGATTTATCCCGGAGACACCCATCCCCATGTTTTTCCTTGACTTCAGAGGGGGTTAAAAAGTATTATTACGAACCTTTTCATCAATCCACGAGCGGGGAACGGCTATTATGAATCTTCTCTTTTTTCAGGCGGCTCTTGGTGTATATCTGCTTGCGGCAGCAGGATATGTCGCTTACATCATCAAACCTGAACGGAAGTGGATCGCCAACGCTTCGCTTTGGGCCACAGCAGTCGGCTATCTTCTCCACGTCGCTTATTTTATCTTCCGCTGGACCGAATCAGGACGAATCCCGGTAACGAACTTCTTCGAGGCGGCAAATTTTCTCGGCATGGGCATTGTGCTTGTGTTCCTGATCATGGAACTCCGCTTCAAAATCGCCGCACTCGGCTCCTTCATGCTTCCGCTGGTCCTCTTGCTTATGATCCCGGCTGCACTGACTTCGGGCCGGATCGAAGAGATCAAGCCGATTTTGAAGAGCGGCTGGCTCGGGATCCATACCAGTCTCGCGGTGCTGGGCGATTCGGCGTTCGCCTTTGCTTTCATTGTAGCCGTCATGTACCTGATCCAGGAGCGCCAGCTCAAAGCAAAACATCTGGGCGCCATCTTCCACCGGCTTCCGTCGCTCGATATCATGGATACGCTTGGCTACAAAGCCTTGTCATTCGGGTGGCCCCTGTTCACGCTGGGCATGATCACCGGTTCCATATGGGCAGAGAGTGCCTGGGGGACCTACTGGAGCTGGGATCCGAAAGAGACCTGGTCGCTCATAACCTGGGTGATCTATCTCGCGCTGCTGCATTTGCGGACGATCGGATGGCGGGGGAGAAAAATGGCGTTTCTCTCCATTGTCGGATTCGCTTTTGTGCTGGCCAGCTTCTTTGTTGTCAGCCGCGTACACATTGGAAAACATACCTTTTAAGGTGATAGCAGAATGGGCATTATCGTAGTAGGTCTCAGCCACAAGTCAGCCCCCATTGAGGTCCGTGAAAAGCTTAACTTCCCGGAGGCAACGCTTCCTCTCGCTCTCCAGAAGCTTATGACCTATGAGGGCGTCCGGGAAAGCCTCATTGTTTCCACCTGCAACAGGGTGGAGATCTACGCGTACGTGCAGGACAGCGCAAAGGGCATCGACCGGATCAAACAGTTCATCTCCGATTATCATGGCCTCTCCCGGGATGTTCTTGAACAGGCATTGTATGTCTATCCGGACGCCCAGGGCGTGCGCCACACATTTCGCGTGGCTTCGAGCCTCGACTCCATGGTCCTGGGCGAAGCGCAGATCCTGGGTCAGCTCAAAGACGCATTCGACATCTCCCTTAAAACAAAGACCACGAGCACCATTCTGAACAAACTGATTAAAAAGGCCATTTCCGTGGCAAAGCGCGTCCGCACCGAGACGAAGCTTGCCGAGGGAGCGGTTTCCATTAGCTCCGCAGCCGTGGAGCTTGCCAAGAAGATCTTCGGCACCCTGGAAGGGAAGAACGTCATGCTTCTGGGTGCGGGCGAGATGGCTGAGCTTGCCGCCCAGCATCTCCTCGGCAACGGGGTGAAGAACATTATGGTGGCGAACCGCACGTTTGAGCGGGCCGAAGAGCTTGCTTCCGAATTCAAGGGCGATGCCATCCGTTTTGAGCACTTCCCCGATGCACTCGTCATGGTGGATATCCTCATTTGCGCCACCGGCGCTCCGCAGTATGTGGTAAAGCCCGATATGGTAAGCAAGGCGCTGAAAGAGCGGCGCAACAAGCCCATCTTTATGATCGACATCTCCAATCCGAGAAATATCGATCCTGAGGTCGACAAAGTGGACAACGTCTACCTGTATGATATCGACGACCTCCAAAGCAAAGTGAACGTCAACACCGAGGGCCGGGCAAAGGAAGCGGACAAAGCCGAAGAGATCGTTACGCTGGAAGTGGAAACGTATCTCCAGTGGGAGCGGGCGCTTGATGCCGTACCGACCATCGTGGACCTCCGTGAAAAGGTGGAGGAGATGAGAAAACGGGAGCTGGAAAAAGCGATTGGTTCCCTGAATGGTATGAGTGAAGATCATCAGAGGGCTGTGGAGGCCATGTCCCAGGCCATTGTGAATAAAATGCTTCATGCGCCTCTTGTCGTCCTCAAGCGGGCGGCCTCCAGCACCGACAACAGTGACAACACGATCGCGATAGCGCGAAGGTTGTTCAATCTTGACAATGAACTGAAACGGCCGGTGCCTGAGAAGGTTTCCGGGCCGGTTGAGAGAGAAGATCCGGAACAAGGCGGCGCATCAAAGAATGTTTGCTGACGGAGCGCAGAATTTAATCAATACCATAAGCACAAGGAGTCATCATTGAGAAAAGAGATCAGGCTGGGGACACGTGCCAGTGCTTTGGCACTCTGGCAGGCGGAGTGGGTAAAAGCGGAGCTTGAAAAGAAATATCCGGGACTTACCGTACCGCTCACCAAGATCAAGACCACCGGCGACAAGATCCTCGACGTGCCCCTGGCAAAGGTGGGCGGCAAGGGACTGTTCGTGAAAGAGATCGAGGAAGCCATGCTGGCCGAGGAGATCGATATCGCCGTGCACAGCATGAAGGATGTGCCTACGTTCTTTCCTGACGGACTCCATTTGTCCTGCATCACGAAACGGGAGGATGCCCGGGACGCTCTGCTTTCCAGAAATAATGTGAAGTTCAACGATCTGCCAAAGGGCGCGAATATCGGCACCAGCAGCCTCCGTCGCCAGGCGCAGATCATGAGTATCAGGCCGGATTTCAACATTCAGCAGCTCAGGGGGAATGTCGATACGCGGCTCCGAAAGCTTAAGGAAGGCCAGTTCGACGCTATCATTCTTGCGGCTGCCGGAGTCAAGCGGCTCGGTCTTGCCGAAAACGTGACGGAGTATATTTCCCCGGAGATCAGTTTGCCGGCCATCGGGCAGGGCGCCCTCGGCATTGAATGCCGCATTGACGACCGGGAACTGAACGATATGATCGCTTTTTTCAATCATGCGGACACCCGCACCTGCGTCACCGGAGAACGGGCCTTGCTTCGCCGCCTTGAAGGCGGCTGTCAGGTGCCGATCGCGTGCTATGGCCAGATGCAGGACGGATTATTGAACCTTGTTGGTCTCGTCGGCAGTGTGGACGGCAAGCGAATTATCAAGGACAGTATCATGGGCCCGCCGGAAAAAGCCGAGAAACTCGGCGTCACGCTTGCGGAAAAACTGCTGTCACAGGGAGCGGACGTCATCCTGAGAGAAGTGTACGGCCACCATACCGACTTCAGCGGAAACAACTTGCTGGAAAATCAGAATTAACCTCATGACACAATCAATCGGAAAAGTATATCTCATCGGCGCCGGCCCCGGTGACCCGGGGCTCATCACCGTCAAGGGCCTGGAGTGCGTGAAGAAGGCGGACGTGATCATTTACGACTATCTCGCGAACGAGCGGATCCTTGACGCGCGCCGTACTGATGCAGAGCTTATATACGTAGGCAAACAGGGAAACAGGCATACGCTTCCGCAGGATGAGATCAATGCGCTCATCGTTCGGAAGGCAAAAGAGGGAAAATATGTTGCGCGGTTAAAGGGCGGTGACCCGTTCATTTTCGGCCGTGGCGGTGAAGAGGCCGAGGAGTTAGCTGACAGCGGCGTTCCCTTTGAAGTCGTTCCGGGCGTGACTGCCGCAACAGCCGTGCCGACGTATGCAGGAATCCCTCTTACCCACCGTGAACACACGGCGAGTGTCGCGTTCGTAACTGGTCATGAAGACCCCACCAAGCCGGAATCAAAAGTGCACTGGGACAAGATCGCCACAGGCATCGGCACCCTGGTTTTTTTCATGGGGATGAAGAATCTCAAGAATATCGTGGACAATCTCGTTACCCATGGTCGCAGCGCCGAAACTCCTGTTGCGCTTATTCAGTGGGGGACGAGGACGGACCAGCGCGTGGTAACCGGGACTTTGAACAATATCATCCTCCGTGCCGCGGAGGCGAAGCTTGGCCCGCCCGCGATCATTGTGGTCGGCGAGGTCGTCCGTCTCCGGGAGAAGCTCAACTGGTACGAGACGAAGCCGCTTTTTGGCAAGCGCATCGTGGTTACCCGATCCCGTGACCAGGCCAGTGTTTTTTCCGAGATGCTCATTGACCGCGGGGCCTCACCCATAGAGTTTCCCTCCATTGACGTTGTTCCCCCGATCAGCTGGGCCGAGGTAGACAAGGCCATTGATACCATGGCGACCTACCAGTGGGTGGTCTTTACGAGCGCGAACGCCGTGCGGTTCTTTTTTGACCGGCTCGCGGACCGTGAGGGAGACATCCGCATGCTTAAAGGAGTGAGCATCTGCGCTGTCGGACCCAAGACGGCTGAAGCGCTTGAGGAATACGGGCTCAAAGCGGACCTGATTCCCGCCGAATACAAGGCGGAAGGGGTAATCGCCGCCCTCGGCGGCGTTAAGGTGAAGGGTCTGCGGTTCCTGATCCCCCGGGCCAAAGTGGCTCGCGAGGTCATCCCCGACAAACTCCGGGAACTCGGAGCTGAGGTGACGGTTGCGACCGCATATGAAAACGTAAAACCGGATACTGATGTGGAGAGGGTCAGGAAACTCTTCATTGATAAGAAGATCTCCGCCGTAACGTTCACGAGCTCCTCCACCGTACACAATTTTGTTGAAATGCTCGGACGAAAAGAGTATATAAATCTTATACCAGGCGTTGTTATGGCATGTATAGGCCCGGTAACCGCAAAAACACTCGAAGAGTATGGAATCGCAACCGACATCATGCCGGAGAAGTATACCATCCCGGCGCTGGTGGATGCGATGGTCGGCTATTATCAGAAAAAGTGAGCATGTTGCTCACGACAAGACGCAAGGAGACGCCATGTTTACCATTTCAGAAATTGCAGCGGAAAAGATCAAGGAAATACTGAAGATTGAAGGGGTCCCGAACCATGCCCTGCGTGTCTCGGCGGCCGGTGGCTGCGGATGCGGACCTTCGTATGAGATCATGCTTGACGACAAGGCCGGCGACGGAGATTCCGTGTTTGAAAAGAACGGCGCACGAGTGTTCGTGGACGCGTCTACGAACACCAAACTTGACGGAGCTGAGCTTGGGTATATCGCCGATGAACGAGGGGAAGGTTTTATTATTGGCTATCCCAACGGCGCTCCGGCAGGCGGAAGCTGCGGCTGCGGCGGGGGCGAAGAATCAAAGCCGAGCAGCGGCGGTTGCGGCTCGGGTGGCTGCGGCTGCAGCTAACCGTAATCTCAAGGTAACGTCGAGTTTACTTGCTGCTGCGCTGAAAGCGGCGATCAAGCCGATGCCTCTTCACGTCGTACTCCGTGCCTCCGCGTCTCTACGTTGGCTATGCTGTTTTAGAATGCGCTAATTTACGGGAGATTTTATGTTCCAACCTTTGTACCGTCCAAGAAGACTTCGTCTGAATGAGAACATCCGCCGTATGGTGCGGGAAACAAAACTTTCCCCGGATGATTTCATCTATCCGATGTTTGTGACCCATGGAAAGGGTATAAAAAAGGAAATCAGCTCCATGCCGGGCAATTATCAGCAGTCCATCGACAATCTGGTGAAGGACTGTGAAGAGGTGAAGGCCCTCGGCATACCCGCCGTCATTTTATTCGGTATTCCGGAGCACAAGGATGAGGTCGGCAGTGAAGGCTACTCCGACGAAGGCATTGTGCAGCATGCGATCAAGGCGATCAAAAACAAAATGCCCGACCTGACGGTGATCACCGATGTCTGTCTTTGCGAATACACGAGCCACGGTCATTGCGGAGTGATCAGGAACGGCACGGTCGACAACGATGCAACGCTTGATCTTCTCGCCCGGGAGGCGCTTTCCCATGCCAAAGCCGGGGCTGACATGGTGGCGCCGTCGGATATGATGGATGGACGGGTCGGCGCAATTCGCGAGGCGCTCGACGAACATGGCTACCACGATACGCCGATCATGGCGTATGCAGCCAAATACGCTTCCAGTTTCTACGGACCGTTCCGCGAAGCAGCGGAATCCACACCGCAATTCGGCGACCGGCGCTCGTACCAGATGGATCCGCCGAACAGCCGTGAAGCCCTTCGTGAGGTCGCCCTTGATATCGATGAGGGGGCCGACATTGTTATGGTGAAACCCGCGCTCGCGTACCTCGATATCATCTATCAGGTGAAACAGCAGTTCAATCTGCCGGTTGCGGCATACAATGTGAGCGGTGAGTTTTCGATCATTAAAGCCGCGGCAAAGATGGGCTGGATCGACGGGGAGCGGGCCATGATGGAGTCGCTGGTCTCGATCAAACGCGCCGGTGCTGATATGATCCTGACGTATTTTGCCAAGGATGCGGCAAAGGTGCTTGCCAGATAATCTTCCGGTAAGGGATGGCGATACGACATCCTTGTTAGCTCTGATTACCACCCTGCGAGGGTCACGAAGAAGTCTATGGACAATCTTGAACTGTTAAAGAGTACGGTGCTTTTCAGGGGCAGCAGCAAGGAAGAGCTTGAACTGGTCAACGGGCTGTTTCAAGAACGTCTGATCAAACCGAACACCACGATCTTCACTGAAAAAATGCATTCCGAATCACTGTACGTCATTAAAAGCGGCAGTGTCAGGATCACCATGATGGTCGGGGAAGGTGAAGAGAAATCGCTTCTTCTCCTCGGCCAGGGCGAATTTTTCGGAGAGCTCGCGCTGATCCAGGAAGCTGACCGGCAGGTTACGGCGAGGGTCGAGGAGCCCACCGAGATCCTGGTCATGACGAGAAAAGATTTTCAGGCGCTTATGGACCTGGATCCGCGTACTGCTTCCCGGCTTCTCATGATGATCACAAAACTCCTGGCAGCCCGAATCAAGGCATATACTGAAAAGCTCAAGGTCGTGCTCTTGTCATGATTCTTGCCGGTATTGATATCGGCACGAACACCATCCGCCTGCTCATCGTTGAAATGAACGATGCCACCTGCAACGAACTCTATTCCGGAAGAACCGTTACCCGTCTCGGCCAGGACCTCGATCGAACGGGAATCCTCTCTCAAGAAGCCCAGGACCGCACATGCGCAGCTCTGCAGCAATTCTCCACCGTTATTAACAAGATATCTCCGATCAAAATACGGGTTGTTGGTACCAGCGCACTCAGAAATGCGTCCAATGCCGACGTATTCATCCGAAGGGTCAAAGAAGAATTGGATCTCGACGTCCAAATTATTAGTGGACAGGACGAGGCGAGACTCACGCTTTCTGGCGTGAAGCGAGCATTCATGCATGTCGACGGGCGGCAGCGTGACCTTTTGAAAAACGCCCTGGTAATGGACATCGGCGGTGGCAGCACAGAGATCATCCTGACCCGACATGGTGACGTTCAGTTCGTGGAGAGCCTTCCCCTGGGAGCGGTATATCTTACGGAGCGTTTCCTGCAAAACGATCCCCCTGATGAACAAGGGATCAGAAACCTCAAAAGGAAGATCAGCTCGGAATTAACTGCATGGAAGGGATCGAGCATCATGCCGGTGACCGCATGCGTAGGCACGGCTGGTACGATCACGACTCTGGCAGCCATGGATCAATCACTTGTTGAATACGATCCTGAGAAGATCAACGGGTATGTTCTGTCTAAAATGTCCGTGGACCGGTTGGTAGACCGACTTGCCACAAGTACCCGGCAGGAACGGAGCACGATGGCGGGACTTGAACCGGGACGCGAGGATATTGTGCTGGCAGGTACGATCATTGTGCAGCAGATTATGGAGCAGTATGGATGTTTTGATATACTGGTGAGCGATTGGGGATTGCGAGAAGGTATCGTTTTCGATCTGTATGAAACAGGGATCGCAGATCCTGCGTGTCAGGGACCAAGATAGAGATTGAAAAATTACAAGTTTCTTATTAAAATAATCAGGTAGACAGATACGTCCGTTCAGGAGGCTTTAACGATGAAGAGATTTACCCTGCACATGCTGCTGATCTTTTGGTCCTGCTCCATCGCTGCAACCGCGTACGGTGCGGAACCCGTTACCGTTGTTACCGGTACATGGGGCAAAGAACCCGGCCAATTCTTTTTTACCCCTTTCGGCCAGGGTGGGTACTTAAAGACAACCGATACGGGTGATGATTTTCCCCATGATTTCGGCGTGGATAAACAGGGGAAGATATATATTAACGATGATATGAATAGAAGGATACAGGTATTTTCCAGCTCAGGCAAACTGCTGAAGACCATGAATGCGCCTCAGGAAACGGGTGGTCAATTAGGATGGCCGGACAGCATCTACGTGGATCCTTCTGGGGCATGCATGGCAAGCTTTGAAGCCTCCCAGAAATATTTTTTCAATGTATCTGGAGAGCTGGTAAAAAAAGTCGACGTGGTGGGAGCCGCATCACCCGCAACCGAAGGATATTTTGTCGAAGTTACCATGACTCACTTTGAGCTCTATTCCACCTCCGGCGAGATGATCAAAGTATATACCAGAAAACCCCTTGAGTTGGGCATGGTTAAAACGAGCAGTCTTGGTAAAAATGATTACCTGATCACGGTAACGTATCCGGACAAGGCATACGATCTCTCATCGGACCGGAAATTCGTTCGCTATGTGCGAGATGCGAAAGGCGTGCTGTATGGGGTCAATGCAAGGAGTGCCTGGAGATTCAATCCCTGCGGCAAAAGGGCTGCTATGGTGATGATACCCCCGGATCAAAAAACGACCATCACCGGTACGGGAGGGGTAACTGAGGTGAAAGTGGACGTGGAATACGGCGAACCTGTCGTATCGCCAAAAGGGGATATATACACCTGGAAACGCACACCGCAAAACTATTTCATCGTTACATGGCCCTGGGAGGATGACCCGAGGGCTTCGGAAGAATTCTGTACGGATAAAAAGAAGTAGCTCGCATGAAAACGTATCTATTCCTGCATGGCGCATTGCGCGGAGCATGGCTTTGGGACAGGCTACTGCCCGTGCTGCGCGAGCGCGGTGCAACGTGCCTTGCCATCGATCTGCCGGGTCATGGGACAAGGGCTGACCAGCGGGATGGCGTGGATATGAGCGCATATATCAGGGACGTCGAAGCGGTTATCGTAAACAATGATCTCGTCGATCTCGTCCTGGTCGGCCATAGCATGTCGGGCATGATAATCAGTAAAATCGCCGAGGACATGCCAAAACGCATACGCCACCTGGTATACCTTGCCGCGGTTGTGCCGCATGATGGAGAGGCGCTGATCGACCTGCTCCCGAAAGAACGCCAGGAGACCCTGCGCAAACTCGTAAGAACAGAATATGAAATCTTCGGAACACGTGATGCCCTTCGGCCAGGATATTTCACCGATCTGGGAGGCCCGGAAAAAGAGCGCTATCTCAGTCAATTGACGCCCCAGCCGCTTGCTGCGTTTTTTGAAAAGATATCATTTGAACGGTTCCCGGACATCGCTATTCCGAAAACCTATCTGCTGGGTCTGCGGGATAAAAGCCTGCCGCCGGATCTTACGCGGGAGTTTGCGGAACGTTTGGGAGTGGCGCCGAAGGAAATAGACGCGGGCCACGACATGATGATATCGAGACCAGCGGAAGTTGCGGAGATCCTGCTCGCGATTTCCTGAGAGTGGGCGGGTTGATCAGAATTGCATCAGGCGTTCCGATGTTTCAGGGCGCGCCTTTAATGTGACATCGTACGCAGTTCTTTTCGGATCGGGCGTCAAATGCCTTCATACCGTTGTGACAATGCTCGCAGAAATTGTTTTTCGTGATCAATTCATGCTTCATTTTAAAGTCGCTGCCTGTCTGTAGAAACTGCTGATTATGGCATGCTCTGCAGCTGATGCCCCGGTTTTTAGTATGGTAATCATGGCTGAACGTCACCGGATCCATCTTGTCCGATTTGAAAATCTTATTGCCGCCTGTTTCGCCGAAGGCATGCAAAGGAACCCCGACGACCAGGACGAGAAAACATATCAATATACGCATTGCTCCCCCCCCTTGCGCGGCTATTTATGGCATTTGGTGCAGTTTTTATCCTCTTTTACATCAAATGATTTTTGGCCGTTATGGCATTTTCCGCAGAATCCACCCTTGTTGATCTTTGACATGTCCATCTTGTACGATCCTTGCGCCATCTGAAATATCTGATAATGACATCCTGTGCATTTCAGTCCCTTATCATTGACATGTTTGTCATGGCTGAAGACAACCGGTAAAGCATTCTTCGGGGTAAAGGTTATATTGCCGCCGCCTATTTTTTCCGCAAAAGAGCTGACCGGCTGGAGCGCGAAGCAGAACAGAAGCATGGTGATTGCTAAAACAGTTTTCATAAGAACCTCCTAAAGATCGAAATCATTAACGTGCGCATTATAGCAATTCATGGAAATCGGTACAAGTAAATTATAAAACCAGCCTGTTTACAGCTGCTAATTGAAATTTGATATAATATAAAAACAAATATTGCATTTGATGAGGAGAACGTATGCTGTCGGATAATTCGCTGGAAATCATCAAAAGGTCGCCGCAGGATCTGAAATGGCCGGTGCGACTTGTTCTCTTTACGACCGATACCGGTTGTTCGGACTGCAAACAGGTTCTTGAGCTTGTTCGCGCTATCAAGGGGCATATCGGCAAGGTAGCGCTGGAAACCTACGATCTGGTCATGGACCGCGACAAATCCGAGCAATACGGTATATCGCGCGTGCCCGCAATCGTGGTGCAGAGCCGGGAAGAGCATGCGGTCAAGTTTTATGGACTGATCGAGGATGTGTTTCTTGATATCCTCCTTACGACGATCCATTCTCTGGATGATTCGAAGGTCTGGTTTCCGGATGATATCCGTCGCGCATTAACCCATCTGGTACGCGATGTTAAAATACGAGTATTCGTGGAAACCGATTGTCCGTTATGCAGGCCTGTTGCGGAGACCGCCATCGGCCTGGCGCTCGAGAGCAGCTTCATAGATACGGACATCATTATTGCCAGCGATTACCCCGAACTCATCAAAAAGCATGCAATCACCAAGCTTCCGAAAACCATATTCGGAGAAAACCTGCACATGGACGGCCATGTGACGGAAAGTGAATTTCTGGAAATGATCTTCAAATCCGAAGGGCTCACCGCGGAACACGAACGCCGGTGCCTCGTCTGCGGACGTCCTTCCGGGGACATCATCTGTTCTAACTGCAAGACCAGGATCCAGGCGGAGGCCATAGATCACAAGACCAGAACGGAAAAAGGTCTGCAACAGCCTTGAAAGATTCATGTACGGGAATGCACGCGCTTCAAGTCGTCACTGAGACAAAAAGGAGATTGCGGTCATGAGGGTTGCAATGTTCCAGGAAGTCAGGGACGCTCACAATGTACAGTGCGGTCTGTGCAGCCACCGTTGTCTTATTCCGCCGGGCAAGCGCGGCATTTGTTCTGTGCGAGAGAACAGGGATGGCACGCTGTACAGTCTTGTGTATGACAAGGTGATCGCACGGAATGTCGACCCCATTGAGAAGAAGCCGCTTTTTCATTTTCAGCCCGGGAGCAGATCATATTCCATTGCAACGCCGGGGTGCAATTTTAAATGCAAACACTGTCAGAATGCCGATATTTCTCAGCTGCCGCACGACCACGCCGGCATTGTCCTTGGAGAAGAGGTCCGGCCATCCGAGATCGTCGAAGCGGCGCTTCGGCATGACTGTGACAGTATTTCCTACACCTATACCGAACCCACCATTTACTTTGAGCTGGCATACGATACCGCGAGGCTGGCAGCCGATGCCGGGCTTAAAAACGTGTTTGTGACGAACGGATATATAACACCGGAAGCGCTTATCCGGATCAAGCCCTTTCTTCACGCAGCGAATATCGATCTCAAGGGATTCTCCGATGATTTTTATACAACTGTCTGCGGCGCGCGATTAAAGCCGGTCCTTGATGCCATCAGGCTCTATCAGGAACTCGGCATCTGGATCGAGATCACGACACTCATTATCCCCGGTCATAACGATTCCGAAGATGAACTCAGGCACATCGCGGAATTTATCAGGTCAGTCGGCGAGCATATTCCCTGGCATGTTTCAAGGTTTCATCCAACCTATAAACTTATGGATCAACCGCGCACTCCCGTGGAAACACTCAAACAGGCGCGTCGGATCGGGCAGGATGCGGGGCTTCGGTATGTATACGAGGGAAATGTCCCCGGAGAAGGGGAAGATACCGCTTGCTGGAGCTGCGGGAAATCGCTGATAAAACGCATGGGGTTTAGTGTGCGTGAAAATCTGATCCGGGATGGGGCATGCTGTTATTGCCATGCGAAAATTGATGGGATATGGACCTGACATCATTACACAAGATAAACGAATATGTATGGGAAATACCGCAAGAGGGAGACATGCGGGTCCCCGGAAGAATATTCGCCAGCGAAAAACTGGTACGGGAAATGGATGAGAAGGTCCGTGCGCAGGTGTCGAACGTTGCAATGCTTCCGGGCATCCAGATCGCCTCGATGGCCATGCCTGACGCGCACTGGGGCTATGGTTTTCCCATAGGCGGAGTTGCCGCGTTCGATCCAGATGAAGGGGGTGTTATCTCCATGGGCGGCGTAGGGTTCGACATATCCTGCGGCGTCAGGACCATGAAGACCGGACTTACCCGGGACGATATCCTTCCCGGGCTGCAGCGATTGATCGACAGATTATTCCTCCGGGTGCCGGCAGGAGTCGGGTCGGAAGGGCTCATCAGGCTTTCCGCCCGTCAAATAGATGAAGTGCTCCTGGGCGGCGCCGTGTGGGCAGTTAAAAAAGGCTACGGCATCAAGGAAGATCTGGAATATATCGAGGAACTTGGCTGTGTGAAAGATGCTGATCCAGGCGAGGTCTCAGCCAAAGCAAAAGAGCGTCAGGAGCGGGAAATGGGCACCCTGGGCTCCGGAAACCATTACCTTGAAATCCAGGTCGTTTCGGAGATATTTGACGAACAGGCTGCACGGACAATGGGGCTGAGCCTCAATGGTGTGCTGATCTCCATTCATTGCGGATCGCGAGGATTGGGCCATCAGATCGGCACTGACGCACTGAAAAGCATGGCCCATGCAGGACAGAAATACCATCTGCCTATCAGGGACAGGGAACTGGTGTCAGCTCCGATCACCTCTTCTGAAGGCAAGCGATATTTCAGCGCCATGAATGCGGGGATCAATTGCGCGCTGGCGAACCGTCAGATCATTTCACATCTGGTGCGCGAGGTCTTCAGCGAGATCTATCCAGAAAGCCGCATCACGACGCTCTACGATATCAGTCATAACACCTGCAAGGTCGAGACCCATAGCGTTCATGGGAAAAAGAAACGGCTGTATGTTCACCGCAAAGGCGCTACCAGGGCTTTTGGACCGGGTCGGGTGGACCTCCCGAAAGAATACCGGCAGTGCGGTCAGCCGGTGCTGATCGGCGGTTCAATGGGGACATCATCGTATATTCTATCCGGAACCGATGCGGGGATGGATCAGGCCTTTGGATCAGCGTGCCACGGCGCAGGCAGGGCGATGTCGCGGACAGACGCAAAGAAGAAGTGGAGTGGCAGGGATGCTGTTCAATCGCTTGAGAAAGAGGGGATACTGATCCGCGGACATTCCTATAACGGACTGGCAGAAGAAGCTCCTGGATCGTATAAAGACGTGTCGGAAGTCATCGATGCCGCGCATCATGCAAACCTCGCACGGAAAGTGGCAAGGGTCAATCCGATAGCCTGTATGAAGGGGTAGCGCCTACCAATCATATCGATGAGTTTTCCTCGGATGTTTTTTCCGGTATTCCGCCGGTTTTTCCTTCAAACCGTTTAGACCCCAGATGCCTTTCTTGTCACGCTTCGCAGTATCTTCCGCGGATCCCAATCGTTCGCCGTATTTGCTGTTCGGCGGGATGGTAAACAGTACTGCATATCCATCCAGCACCAATTGTTCATTTATAAACACATGGTCCCTTGTCCAGAGATAGACGAGCAGCCGGTCGTACTTGTCTCGGGGTACGATGTCCGTTTCCACGGATACGATCCAACCGGACCGGTCCATGATCTCAACGAGATGGTCTTTCACCCGTCTACCCCAGGGCCGCTGCCTCATTTCGGGTGCATCAATACCGATGAGCCGGGTGCGATACTTCTTGCTGTTCATGGTGAGCGTCACGGTGTCTCCGTCGTTCACCTCGGTCACCCTGGCTTCATGGAAAGCTGCTGCGGCCGGCGACCGGGTATATCCGGCCAGCATGATTACTACGCCGAGCGCTGTTATGAATGTCGCAGAACGGATAATGTTGTTGTTCACCCGGAAAGGTCTCCATTAGAAAGTACCCTGCCATTATAGATTCTTCCGGATCGCACTTCAATAAGAATAGCATGCTGACATCGAGTCCATCCAGCATTCTCACTATCATGCAAGCGTGACGGTTAATGATCGTCTTGACCCGCCAGTTGTTCATCGGGTATGATGTTTGAGGCGATCATGCAGGGACTGGTCTTTCGTAGACGTACAGCGGTTCCGGAATATCACCGCTATGGTAGTATTATTACCAGAGGTTGGAACAGGCGGACATCACGGAGGGTAGCATGAAAAAGAAGTTGATTATAGTGGCAGTAGTCCTGCTTGTTCTCAGTTCAACAGCGTTCTTCATACGAAGGACCGGCAATGGGCGGGATCAGGGCGCTCTCGAGCTGACGGGGAATATTGAGGTGACCGAAGTAAATATGGCGTTCAAGATACCCGGCAGGCTTGCTGATCTCCTGACTGACGAAGGCAAGGCCGTGGACAAAGGGGATAAGATCGCCACTCTCGACAGCAACGAGTATGCAAGTCAGGTAGCACAGAACAGTGCGAATCTCAGAAATGCCGAGGCACAGTTTGAAAAAGCCAGGAAAGACCTCGGGCGCTACGAAGTTCTTTCTCAGAACGAAGCAATCTCATCCCAGCAGTTCGATGCCGCACGTACGAACTTCAGCATCGCTCTTGCACAGCTCCAGCAGTCGTCGGCCGCACTCAGGACTTCGGAGGTCAGATTAGGCGATACGGTACTGTATGCGCCGGTTGCCGGGATTGTACTTAAGAAAAACCTTGAAGAAGGTGAGACCGTAGCAGCGGGAGTGCCGGTCGTCACGATCGGGGTGATGGACGACCCGTGGGTAAAGGTCTACGTGAAAGAAAACAAACTGGGGTTGGTCAGGCTTGGCCAGAGAGCACAGATCAGAACTGATTCGTATCCCGACAGAATTTACGAAGGAACCATTACCAACATCTCTTCGGAAGCTGAGTTCACGCCCAAGAACGTCCAGACCAGCGAGGAACGCGTGAAACTGGTCTTTGGTGTAAAAGTAAGCGTCAGGAACGAGAATCATGAACTGAAACCGGGCATGCCTGCTGATGTTAAAATACTTTTGAGATAACTCCATATGACCATGCCGCAACCAGCAATAACGATCGATCATCTGACGAAAAGTTTTCCCGGGTCGATCGCTGTCAACGATCTGTCGCTCGATGTTAAAAAAGGCGAGATGTTCGGGCTCGTTGGCCCGGACGGAGCCGGCAAGACCACGACGATGCGGCTATTAACTTCTATTCTGGAACCAACTTCAGGAAATGCATGGGTAGCGGGGCATTCCATCCTGACCGATGGCGAACTGATCAAGGAAAAGATCGGGTACATGTCCCAGCGGTTCGGATTGTATGAAGACCTGACGGTCCTGGAGAACATCCTTTTTTATGCGGATCTGTACGAGGTCCCCCGCAGGGAGCGGCCTCCGCGTCTGGAACGGCTGCTGGGGTTCAGCAATTTGACGCCATTCCAGGACCGGCTCGCAGGACAACTCTCCGGCGGTATGAAACAGAAACTCGGCCTTGCCTGCGCGTTGATCCATACACCCGAGGTCCTTTTTCTGGATGAACCGACCAATGGGGTCGATCCGGTATCACGGCGGGATTTCTGGAAGATCCTCTATGACCTTCTGAAACAGGATATCACGATTTTTATTTCTACCGCCTACCTGGACGAGGCGGAGCGATGCATGCGGATCGGACTTATGCATCAGGGCGCCATCCTGATGTTGGACAAGCCCGCGGTGATAAAGCAATCGCTGCCGGGGACGATGATCGAACTATGGACACAGCATGCCCGGGAAGCTGCCGACATCGCCAGGTCCGTTCAAGGGGTTATGAGCGTCAGCCTTTATGGCGATAAACTTCATATTTCGATCGACGACAGGAGGACGACTCCGGTAGTGAGGGATGTCCTGGCCCGAGCAGGGGTCTCAATCAGAGGAGAGCGTGAGATCCTGCCGTCGCTCGAGGATGTGTTCATCTCGATGGTGGAACATGCATAATGCGGAGCATAAAGCAACTGTCGTACAGCTTCCTTCCGTAACCCTGCATGATCTTACCCGCACATTCGGGGACTTCATTGCCGTTGACCACATCAGTCTGGAGGTTGCCAGGGGGGAGATATTCGGCTTTCTGGGGCCGAACGGGGCTGGCAAGTCCACGACCATCAAGATGCTGTGCGGTCTTTTGTTGCCGACGTCCGGAAGCGGAACGGTCGGAGGATATGACATCTTGAGCCGGTCAGAAGATATAAAGAAGACTATCGGGTATATGTCGCAGAGATTCTCTTTGTATGACGATCTGACCGTGGAAGAGAATATTAATTTCTTCAGCGGCATCTATTCGGTCCAAAAGGACCGGCATCAGGAACGCAAAGAATGGGTATTGTCCATGGCAGATCTTTCCGGCAGAAGGAACGCGCTCACCCGCACGCTGCCCGGCGGATTTAAACAACGGCTGGCCCTGGGCTGCGCTGTGCTGCACGAACCGTCGATATTATTCCTGGACGAGCCTACCTCCGGCGTCGACCCCATCTCCCGCAGGAATTTCTGGAACATGATCTCCGATATGGCCCAACACGGAACGACCGTATTTGTCACTACCCATTACATGGACGAGGCGGATTATTGCGACCGTCTGGCTCTTATCTACCGCGGGAAGGTCATTGCTCAGGGGACACCGAACGAGCTCCGGGTCGAACATATGAAAAAAGACGTGCTTGAGATCGATGTGGACCGTCTGGTTGAGGCTTTAGAACTGCTGAACTCCCATGCAATTGAAGTGTCTATCTTCGGCAGTGTACTGCATGCCACGGTGAATGATTGGCAAACCACTACAAGGGGCATCCGTGAGATGCTGGAGTCAACGGGGATCAAGGTCAACAGGATCGATAAAATTGTGCCGTCGCTCGAGGATGTATTCGTTACGTTGATCGAAAGCGCATGACGGATTCACCGCATCATAACAGGATGTAACCAGCCCATCTCAAAAGAGGTTTATTCGTTAAGAATCGACTGCAATGATAAAACTAATCCGCATAAGCGCCATCGCCAAAAAAGAACTGATCCAGATCAGACGGGACTTCCTGAGCCTGGCCATGGCGTTTGCCATGCCCGTGCTTCTGCTTGTCATCTTCGGATATGCGATCACGTTTGATATCACGAACATCGATACGGTCATCGTTGACCAGGACCGGAGCAGTCTCAGCAGGGAATTCACCTCCAGGCTCGCTGCGTCAGGGTATTTCACGATCACGGCGCATGTCGACCGCTATAATGACATCGATTACTATCTGGACAGCGGCAGGGCAAAGGTCGCTGTCATGATTCCGGGGGATTTCAGCAGAAATATCAGGACCGGACGTACTGCCGAGGTCGGAGCAATTGTTGACGGCAGCGATTCTAACACTGCCGCGATCGCGCTCAGCTATGTGAGCGCCATGACCGAGCAGTTTTCACAATCCCTCGCCAATGTCCGGATCGTCCCGCTCGTGGAAACGCGCAGCCGTGTCTGGTACAACCCGGACCTAAAATCGAGGAACTTCATCATCCCCGGATTGATCGCCGTGATCATGTCGGTGATCGCGGCGCTACTGACCTCCCTGACCGTTGCGCGTGAGTGGGAGCGAGGGACCATGGAGCAGCTTGTTTCAACTCCGATCAAAACGCCGGAACTGATCATCGGCAAACTCCTTCCCTATCTGCTGATCGGGTTCATCGATACCGTGATCGCCATATCCATGGCCGTTTACCTGTTCGATGTGCCGCTCAAAGGGAGCGTTGTCCTGCTCATGGCCATGAGCGGTTTATTTTTGTTCGGCGCGTTGTGCTGGGGCATCTTGATATCCATCGCAGCGCGGACACAGCTTCTGGCAAGTCAGATCGCCCTGATCAGCTCGTTCCTGCCGGCATTTCTTCTCTCGGGGTTCATGTTTTCCATCTGGAACATTCCGAAACCTCTTCAGATCGTTACGTACATCGTGCCTGCCCGATACTTCGTATTTATTCTGAAAGGTATTTTCCTGAAGGGAAGTTCTCTGGGCCTGATATCACTCCAGGCCGCGTTGCTGACACTGTATGGAGCCATCGTTTTTACGGTTGCGAACAGGAAGTTCCGGAAGAAGGTCGCCTGATATGTTCAATCGCATCAAGCAGATCGTGGTCAAGGAGTTCATCCAGCTCTTCCGCGACAAGAGGATGCGGTTCTTTCTGATCGTTCCGCCCATCGTACAGCTCATGATGTTCGGGTATGTCGTTACCATGGACGTTGAACACATCCCGTCCGCGGTGTATGACCTTGACCGCTCACCCGACAGCAGGGAACTTGTGCAGCGTATGTCGGCATCCGGCTATTTCATCATTCAGGACCAGCCCAGGAGCCCGGCCGAGGTCCTGGATCTGCTTGATCGGGGACAGGTGCTGTGCGCCATCCAGATCAACAGGGGTTTTCAAAAACAGGTGAGGACAGGAATTCCCAGCGCCGTTCAGGTGCTGGTGGACGGGACAGATTCGAACACCGCGCTGATCGCAATGGGATACGTTGAACGTATTGTCGCGAAGTTCAGCCAGGACCATTCGCGCAGAACGACCGCGGTCAAGGCAACACGGATAGATCTCCGTTCACGCGCCTGGTATAATCCCGACTTGAGGAGCAGGAACTACAACGTCCCCGGAGTCATCGCCTCCATCGTTATGCTCATTTGCCTCATGCTTACGGCCATGGCGATCGTTCGGGAACGGGAAGTCGGCACCATGGAGCAGCTGATGGTCACGCCGCTCAGACCTGTCGAATTGATGCTCGGCAAAACCATCCCCTTTGCCCTGATCGGATTCTTCGATATGGGACTGATCACCATCGTCGGCGTGCTGTGGTTCGGGATTCCCATCCACGGTTCCATTCTGCTCCTGATAGTGTCCACGGCTATCTATATTCTGACCGCGCTCGGCATCGGATTGTTTATTTCCACGGTTTCCCGGACCCAGCAGCAGGCGCTTATGGCAACCATGCTGTTCTATATGCCGGCCATCCTGCTTTCAGGATTCGCTTTCCCTGTGGAAAACATGCCTATCCTGTTCCAGTATGTGACCTATCTCAACCCTCTCCGCTATTTTCTCATCATTATCCGGGGAATCTTTCTCAAGGGCAATGGCCTGAATATCCTGTGGCCGTATCTGGCGGCACTTTTCACGCTGGGATCAACGCTTTTTGTCATGAGTTCCCTGAGATTCAGCAAAAGAATGAAGTAACTTCCTGATTGCAATTAAATAAAGTAGAATAGCGTCTCCCTGAGCGAAGCGAAGGGTCTCGCAACGGAATAATAAGACAAGATTCTTCGCTTCGCTCAGAATGACAGACTGGTCGTTTATCGTCTTTTTACGAAATCATCAATATTGCCTTCCTCGAACGCGCTGTTGTATTAGCGTGCCAGAACCACCCGCAGTTCTTATCTGTGCTATATTTTAATCAAGGGATTCGTCCTGATCGAACCACAATAATTTCAGATAACCGCTTCATAAAGGTGATGCATATGACCATGCAAACAGTTTCGTACGTGATCGTCGGAGGAGGCCTGGCTGGCGTATCTGCTATCGAAGGCATACGGGAACAGGATCCGCATGGCGCGATTTTGATGTTCTGTGGAGAAAAGCACCTGCCGTATGACCGTCCTCCTCTGTCTAAAAAACTCTGGTTCGGGAGTAAAAAGGTCGAGGACATATTTCTTCACGATCAATCGTTTTACGCTAAAAACGGAGTAGAACTGGTGCCGGGTCGGTCCATCATCAAGGTTGATGCAGGGAGCAAAACCATCGAAGATGACGCAAGCAACGTGTATCGCTATAACAAGCTGCTTCTCGCAACAGGCGGTACACCCCGGACCTTGACAATCCCCGGCAATGATCTTGCCGGCATTTGCTACTATCGCACGCTCGATGATTATCAGAGAATGCGGAGCGAACTGGGCAAAGGTAAATCAGCAATTGTCATCGGGGGAGGATTTATCGGAACGGAGATCGCGGCCGCACTCACGATCAACGAGATCGCTGTTACCATGATATTTCCGGAACCGTATATCGTCAATCGTGTTTTCCCTGAACTATTAGGACTTGCGATACAAAAAGAGTATGTAAAGCGGGGAGTGACAATTCTTGCGAATGACAAGCCGCTATCCATAGAGCGCAGCAACAGAAGGTTCGTCACTTCAACCGGATCAGGCAAACAGATAGAATCCGATGCTGTTATCGTCGGCATCGGCATTGCTCCATCCATCGAACTGGCAGCACGTGCCGGTCTCAGGACAGGGAATGGTATTATTGTGGATCAATATCTGCAAACTTCCGCCCCAGATATCTACGCAGCTGGAGACAATGCGTACTTTCCTTATCAAACACTGGCAAGGGAAACGCGGGTTGAGCACTGGGATAATGCACTAAATCAGGGGAAATACGCCGGAAGGAACATGGCAGGCGCCCGTGAAGCTTATGACTATATGCCGTATTTCTTTTCAGACCTGTTTCAGTTCGGTTATGAGGCAGTGGGAGAGGTAAATACGAGTCTGGATGTCGCATACGACTGGCAAAAAGAATTCGATACCGGAGTCGTCTACTATCTTAAGGACCGCAGGGTGCGCGGTGCAATGATGTGCAATGTCTGGGATAAGGTGGAAACTGCACGCACACTCATTAGATCGGGCAAGGAAGTGAGTCGCGAGAGCCTGCGTGGCGCTATCAGGTGATGTTGACAGGAGGATAAAATGAGTCTTGCAAAAGAACGATGTACACCCGTTTCGTCAGCACAACAACCGATGAAGCAAAGCGATGCAGGCACCCTGGCAGAGGAAATTCCCCAATGGACGATCAAGGACACGGCAATCGAGCGGGAGTGGAGGTTCAAAGGCTTCCAGGAAGCAATAGTGTTCGTTAACAAAGCAGCGGAAATAGCGATCGACCAGGACCATCATCCCGACATTCTGATATCGTATAACAGAGTTCGACTGACATTTTCCACGCATAAGATAGGTGGATTGTCCAGGAACGATTTTATTTCAGCAGCCAGGATCGATTTGCTGGATTCTTAATGAATGGTGCAGGAGCCTGATCAATGACAAGCCACAACAGCGAAATAAAGCGAACGGACAGCTTGAAAGGGAAAGTCGCTCTGATCACCGGTGCAGGCAAACGAATCGGCCGGGCTCTTGCGATCGCACTTGCCGATGAAGGTGTGCATATCGTTGTGCACGAACGAGCGGGGCTAGAGGCGGAAGCAGCCAAGGTCAGCGCTGAGGTGGTTGATTGCGGCGCAAAGTCCTGGAGGCTCTTCGCAGACCTGGAGAAGCCGGAGGAATATGAGTCACTGATCGAACGGGCTTTGGCGGCCGCCGGATCTCTGGATATCCTGATCAACAACGCCTCTTTGTTCCTTCCGACCTCGCTGATGGACATGGATTTCAACGATGTGTCCCGTCATATGCAGGTGAACGCCTGGACGCCGCTCGTGCTCAGCAGGGATTTTGCTCGAAAAGTGGGCCGCGGCAAGATCATCAATCTGCTTGATACGCGGATAGATGGTTCTGACCAGGCGCATGTGGCATATATCCTGAGCAAGCAAATGCTCGCAAGCCTCACCCGCATGAGCGCACTGGAATTTGCGCCTGATATAACCGTAAATGGCGTAGCTCCCGGATTAGTCCTGCCGCCACCGGGAAAGGAAGAAGATTACCTGGATCAGCTCGCACACAACGTGCCGCTCAGAAGGCATGGCGGGCCCCGGGATATTTCGGATGCGGTCCTCTATCTGCTGCGTGCCGAGTTTGTGACCGGCCAGATCATTTATCTGGATGGGGGTCGGAATCTTCGAGAGGAACAGCATGGACAGGATCATCATTAGCGACCTCAATGCGAGGTGCATTATCGGTGTGAACGAGAATGAGCGTCATGAAAAACAGGATATGGTGATTAACCTGGTCCTGTTTGCGGATCTGGCAAACGCAGGAAAGAGCGACAGGATTGAGGATGCCGTTGATTATCGCGCGGTAAAGAAGCATGTGCTTGAACTGGTGGAAGGATCAAGCTATATGCTGCTTGAGGCCCTTGCAGAGGCCATTGCAGCGGTCTGTCTTACTTTCAACGCGGTTGAGCAGGTCCAGGTTCGTCTGGACAAGCCGGGCGCGCTCCGTTTTGCAAGGACCGTTGGTGTGGAAATCGTTCGGGGACGGACAACAATAAAATGAGCCGCGCCTTTATCAGCATAGGATCGAACATAAATCCGGCCGAGAACATAAAGCGGGCCATAGGTCTGCTTGCCGGATCAACAAAGATAGTAAGAATCTCTACGGTCTACCGCACAGCGCCCATAAACCGGCCTGGGCAGCCCATGTATTATAACTGTGTTGTCGAGATAGAAACTGATTGCCCGCCAGTTGAACTTACGACGAATGTTCTGCGCAATATTGAAAATATTATCGGCAGAATACGTACTGATGATAAATATGCTTCAAGAAAAATAGATCTTGACCTGATACTCTATGATGATCTCATTGTTACGAACGAACACCTTACACTTCCGGACCCGGAAATACCTCGCAGGCCTTTTCTTATCTATGGACTTTGTGAGCTTGATCCGGAACTGGTGCTGCCCGGTTCTATCGTATCATTAAAAGTCGCATCGTCAATGGTTCCTAAAATTGGCATGGAACCCCTCATGGAATACACGAACACGCTGAGAAAGGAGCTGTTGCATGCCGATAAATCAGGAAAAAGTTGAGCGTCTCTTCAGGGAGCTTCTCATAGAGATCGGTGAGGACCCTGATCGGGAGGGTCTGGAAAAGACACCGAAACGCATGGCCGCGGCCTTGTCGTTCCTGACCTCAGGGTATGCGTCAGACGTCCAGACGCTGCTCAATAATGCATGCTTTGCCCAGGAAACATCAAGCATGGTCATTGTAAAAGACATCGAACTGTACAGCCTCTGCGAACACCATATGCTGCCGTTCTTCGGACGCTGTCACATAGGATATATTCCCCGGGGGAGGGTGTTCGGGGTGAGCAAACTGGCCCGTCTTGTGGATATGTATGCAAGAAGGCTCCAGATCCAGGAGCGGCTCACAGAAGAGATCGCTTTTGCAGTCAAAGACGCGATCAAAGCCGATGGGGTAGGTGTCATGATAGAAGCACGCCATCTTTGCATGATGATGCGGGGTGTCCAGAAGCAAAATTCAATGATGGTGACGTCATCGGTGCTCGGTGTTTTTCGCGATAACCCTTCCACCCGTGAGGAATTCCTTTCGCTCATCAATAGATCACAATCAATATGAGCGCAGATAAACGGATGATGCAGTTGTTATGATATACTTACCGCACCAATTGGCCTTCAACTTCTTATGAACATACGCAATATCATAATCATCCTTGCAACCCTCGCAACGCTCACCTCCGTTCTGGGCGGAGCTGCGTACTATTATTCGATGAAGAGAAGCGCAATTGAAGAACTCGACCGGGAAACCGCTGAAACTCTCGCAGATATATCGGAAAGAACCTCCCTATACTTGTCCAGCAACAGTAAAATCTCCGACGCGATCTCGGGAATTAAGGAAATACAAAAAGCCCTGATCTCTCGCGAGCAGAGAGCGTTACGGGATGCGAATACCGTTCTTGATACATTCAGGAACAGCATCGGCGTGGATGTATGTTATCTCATTGACAAATCGGGTACGACGATTGCGTCGTCAAATCGAGACACACCTGAAAGCTTTATTGGTAAAAACTATTCATTCAGGCCGTATGTTACCGATTCTCTGTCGGGCAAGTCCTCCATCTACATGGCGTTAGGCGTAATGACCGGAAAACGAGGCGTATTTTACAGTCACCCGGTTTACGATGAACGTCACACGGGGATAATCGGCGTCCTTGTTATCAAAGCATCTTTGGATTATCTGGAAAATGAACTAAAAAGACAATACGATGGCATTATATCGATCGTCGATCCACAAGGGGTGATTTTCGTATCCAACAGAGAAGACTGGAACCTGCATACGCTCTGGAAGGTGTCTCCTGACACACTTTCAGCTATAGCAGCGACTCGTCAATACGGAGATGCGCCGTTGAAGTGGGCCGGTCTGGAAAAGGTCGATGAGCAGCATGTGCGTGATGCAGCCGGTCATATCTATGCGATCCGTGCTGCGATGATATCGAGTTATCCGGGCTGGAAGGTCGTGTTCCTTCATGATCTCAACATTGTTTCTACCCGGATATCCGGAATGATGTTCAGGAAGTCAGGGTTCATCATTCTTTTGATCTGCATGGTGATCGCTGCAGCGAGCATAGCGCTTTACTGGAAGGCAAATAACGAGATCCTTAAACGCAAAAAAACAGAAGAAACGCTCAAAAATATCAACGCGACGCTGAAAGCAATGATCAATACCTCTCCCTTACCCATCGTCGGAGTCGATGTCAACGGCAACACAATTCAATGGAACCCTGCTGCCGAGCGAGTTTTTGGATGGTCAGAGCAGGAAGTGCTCGGCCGACCTCCTCGCATTGTTCCCCAGGACCTGCAGCAGGAGCATATATCCTTTCGCAACAAGATTATCGACGACGACACGATAACCGGTGTGGAAACCCGTCGCATGAAAAAAGACGGAACGTTAATAGATGTTTCGGTCTCCTCGGCAACCATCCATGATGAACAGGGGACAGGTGTTGCTGCGATGGGAATCTATGAAGACATCACCGAGCGCAAGAAGGCCGAGGATGAGGGCAGGTTTCTTGCCGGTATCGTTCAAAACCTGCCTGATGCGGTATGCGCCATCGACACAAAAGGCAACGTGGTGTCATGGAACACGGGCGCAACCAGAATGCTGGGATACACTGCGCAGGAAATTATCGGGAAACCCATTACCACGGTCATCCCCGAGGATATCGCGCAACGGGAATTCGATCATTGCCTTACCCTTTTAAATACCGAGGGTCATTTTACCGGTTATGAATCGGTCCGCAGAACAAAAGACGGCAGGAGAATCCCGGTGGAGTTGACTGCGGTTGCGATAAAAGATCACCTGCAGACAATCACGCATTATGCGTCGATCATGATCGATCTCACCGAAAGAAAAAAAGCCGAAGAAGAACGATTAAAGGTGCATATGCTTGAGTCAATCGGATTTCTGGCCGGGGGGATCGCCCATGATTTCAATAATCTGCTTACCGTTATTCTCGGCAATATTCATATCGCCAAAATGACCATGCCGGTGGGAGAAAAGGCATTTCAAAGGCTTGCCGACGCTGAAAGCATCATTGACATGGCAAGCGAGCTGAGTAAACGCCTGATCACGTTTGCAACCGGCGGTGATCCGCGGAGAAAGATCATGCCGATCTCCGGACTGTTCAAGGAGGTGGTCGCCTCTCTGCTGAAAGGTTCCAACATTAAAGTGGTGTTTGATCTGAAGGCTGACCTGGCAAATGTTTCGATCGATGAAGGACAGATGAAACAAGTGATAAACAACCTCGTCATTAACGCAAAAGAGGCAATGCCGGATGGAGGCACGCTTGTAGTTCAAGGCCAAAACTACCGCGTGGCAGCTGAAGACAGCTCACCGGTGCGGGAAGGCACGTACGTCAAGATGTCGATCCATGATACCGGCGTGGGGATCCCGGCTGATAACCTGGCAAAGATATTTGACCCGTATTTTACGACGAAAGATACGTACAGCAAGAAGGGGCTGGGATTGGGGCTTGCGGTCTGTTATTCAGTTATCAAGAAACATGAAGGATTGATAACCGTTGAGTCTGAATTAGGCAAGGGAACGACCTATCACATCTATCTTCCCGCTGCAGCCGGTTAATTGTTTTCAGGAATAAACGCCGGTAAAGCCATCGGTCAAGCTTCTCGCATGAGGATCGTATAAACAGTATCACGCTGAGCCGCCTGGTAGCCCGCATCCTTGATCATGTCCACAATTTCCTGCCGTGACATCCTGAAGCTGACACCCGCCGCTGCAACAACATTTTCCTCGATCATGGTGCTCCCAAAATCGTTTGCGCCGAATTCAAGAGCGACTTGCGCGATCTTTGCTCCTTGCGTTACCCAGGATGCCTGGATATTGGCAACGTTATCGAGCATAATTCGCGACAGGGCAAGGGTCTTCAAATATTCCACGGCAGTGGCTGTTCTGCCTCCAAGTTCGGTGTTGCCGGGCTGGTAGGTCCAGGGAATGAACGCGGTAAAGCCATGTGTTTCGTCCTGCAGCTCACGCAGTCTGACGAGGTGTTCAACGATCTCCGAATCCGTCTCAATTCCACCGAACATCATGGTTGCCGATGTCGGCATGCCGAGTTTGTGCGCCTCTTTCATGACATCAGCCCATTGACGCCATCGTATCTTGTTTGGACTGACTTTCTCACGAACACGGTCAACGAGGATCTCGGCGCCGCCGCCGGGAATGGAGTCCAGGCCCGAGGCCTTGAGCCGAAGGAGCGTTTCCCTGATGCTCAGATTTGCCTTCTGTGCAACATAGGAGATCTCCGATGGCGAGAGAGAATGGATCTGGATGGTGAATCGAGACTTGATGAAAGAAAAAAGATCCTCAAAATAGTCGATACCGAGATCAGGGTGCACGCCGCCTTGCATGAGGATCTGCGTACCTCCCTGTGCGATGGTTTCTTCGATCTTTTGGGCAATCGATTCTTTCGGCAGGATATAGGCCTCGGGACTGTCAGCTTCACGGTAAAAAGCGCAGAATTTGCATTTATTCACACAAACATTCGTATAGTTTATGTTCCGGTCAACGATGAAGGTCACGAGCCGTTCCGGATGAAGGCGCTTTCGTGCCGCGCTTGCCAGTTCGCCCAGGGTTAAAAGATCGGCTTCCCGGAAAAGAGCAAGACCTTCTTCCGGGGAGACGCGCTTTCCTATAGCCACATTCCTGATCAACGTGTCTATTGCCATATTCGTACCATGTTATACAGCGTATCCCGTTCCACCGGCGTCCTGCCCGCTTTCTTGATGAGATGCACAATGTCTTCCGTGGTCATGCTGCCGTCAGTAACACCGCCCGCGGACCTGGTGATACGTTCCTCCACCACGGTCCCGTCAAGGTCGTCTACGCCGAAACTGAGCGCAACCTGGGCGATTTTTTCTCCCAGCATTACCCAATATGCCTTGATATGATCAAAGTTGTCCAGGACCAACCTCGCTATCGCCAGGGTCTTAAGATCGTCGAATCCTGTGGTATAGGCTGACTTCTTGATCTCGGTATTCTGGGAATGGAAACTGAGCGGGATGAATGCCTGGAAACCACCGGTCCTGTCCTGCAACTCGCGAAGTCTGATCAGATGGTCGATGCGGTCCTCATGGGACTCGATATGTCCGTATAACATGGTAGCGTTGGTTTTGAGCCCGCAGCGATGTGCAGCCTCGATGACTTCGAGCCAGCGGTCACCACTGATCTTTTCAGCGCAGAGCGCTGTGCGCACCTTGCTGTTGAATATCTCCGCACCGCCGCCGGGGAGAGAACCGAGGCCCGCATCACGAAGCTTGTTCAGCGTTTCCGTGATGCTTACGTCGGCAAGTTTCGCAAGGTAATCTATCTCCACAGCGGTGAATGCCTTGAGATGCAAATGGGGGAATTCCGTCTTCAGAGCGCGCAGCATGTCCAGATACCAGGAGAAGGGAAGGTCGGGATGGAGGCCGGAGACGATATGAAGCTCCTTAACGCCTTTTCCCGCGCTCCGAGCCTTGTTCAGGATATCCTCAATGGTCATGGCATATGCGCCGGGTTCACCCTTGCTCCTGCTGAATGCGCAGAATTTGCAGCGATTGACGCATATGTTCGTGGGATTGATATGCATGTTTTGAACAAAATATGCATGATTGCCGTTCTTCTTGCATGCAACATGAGAAGCCATGCGACCAAGAGCCAGAAGATCTGTTGACTTGAACAAAGCAAGACCATCGTCATACGACAATCGTTTATTCGCGAGGACTTTATTTTCTATATGATCAAGAGCCGGCATGGGGTGTGCCTTTCCAAAGGATTTTACCGTTAACGACGGTCATAGTACTGTATTTTGTCTCTCTGAGCAAGTCTTTATAGATATCGCCGGTATTCTTGCGGGGCAGGGGGACCACGATGAAGTCGGCACTCTTTCCAGGTTCGAGCGTGCCGATCGATTTATCCATACCGAGGGCCGTTGCTCCGCCCTGTGTGGCAAGTCTCAGTAAATCCAGCGCAGTAATACCGTCATTTCTATGAATTTGATATGCGTAACGCATTTCATCCCACAAGTTAAGACTTGAAGAACTCGCAAGGCTGTCTGTGCCAAGCCCAATCGGAATTCCTGCATCAAGGAGCTTCTTCAGAGGCATTCTGCCCACGCCGAGAGAACTGTTGCTGCGTGGACAATGTACCAGGGAAGTGCCTGATCGTTTGATCAGACGCATATCTCGATCCGTTATCTGCACTGCGTGAATTGCCAGTAGGTTCGGTGACAGCAGCCCGATGTTCCTGAGGTAGTCGAAAGATGACCGCCCCAAAGGCGCTTGTTCGATGTCCCAGTTGGCGAAATGATAAAGCTTGCTAAGGCCGCTCTTTTTCCGCTGCAGCAAATTTACTTCGTCCCTGGACTCGGCCACATGCATGCAGAGCCGAATTCCTTTGGTTGCGGCAAGTTTGTTAAGTCGCCTGAGCATCGATTCGTCTACCGTATACGGGGAATGAGGGGAGTAGCCGAACGTTACCAGACGTGAACGATGAAAGCCCGGGGGGGTAAGCATGGGAACAGGCAATGAAGGATCCATGGAGATGACCTCTCGAAAGATCAGTCCCCGCAACCCGCACCTTTGCAAGATTAACGGGCTCATGTTGTGCGTGCAGATCTCCCCGACCGTGGTCGTGCCGCATTGTATGAGAGATTCGATATTTGATGCTGTTGCGGTGGAATAGTCTGCTGCGGTCAAGTTCTTTTTACGTCTGATGAGGTTCAGCACCCACTCGGGGAACGTGGGCGCTTTAATCGACTCGAGAAGCGGCGGCAGTTCGAGATGAGTATGGGCGTTTACCAGGCCGGGCATGAGAACCGAGTGCTTTAGTTCAATAACGTTATGGTGTGGGTACCGCTTTATGATACGCTCAGCAAATCCAATATCCTTAACGATGCCGTGTATTACGACAACAGCGCCATCTGGTATTGGACGTGTATCTTGGTTGAGGGTTATGAGCTTTGAAGAACGTATTATCATAAGACAGCGGGATGCTAACATTAGCTATTATTGTTGTCAAGAAGAACTCTGGCATAATCCTATGACAAATATTGTCACCGTATATGACAATATAAGTCAATAGGCAAATTTCAAAGCATTATATCTATCTGTATTTTAAAGTTATTGTGATGGCATGGTATCTGCATAAAGTGGGGCATAGCAATAGGTCTTTGGAAGGAGGTGAGACAGCCCATAAGAGGCCTGGAGCGAAAAGTTTTAATGTACTTTTACACTAATTTATGGGAGGAAATACTATGTTGAAAAACAAAAAAGGTTTTACACTGATCGAGCTCCTTATCGTTGTGGCCATTATCGCCATTTTGGCGGCCATCGCCATCCCGCAGTTTGGTGAATATCGCAAGAAAGCGTACAACTCTGCAGGCCAGGCAGATCTCAGAAACTTGAAGACGGCACTTGAAGCATTTTACGCAGACAAGCAGATGTATCCTAATTAACTAACTATCTGATGTAAGGAGGAAATACACATGAAAAAAATGCTGATGGTTCTTTTTGTCATATCAATGATGCTTGTTGCGGCTTCCCTGGCAGTTGCAGGTACTCAGTCTGTTATGGGTAGCGGTACCATTGGAGTTGCCCCAGGTTCCAGTTTGTCGCTGGCAACGTCCAGCAATGTAACAATCATCTACAATGGCTCCACGCAGGCGTATGGCGCAAGCTCGAAGCATGCGGCAGGAAACAGACTTTATGCAACCGGTAACGCGACTCCGGGCATCTTCTACAAAGACGATACTGCGGGTGCGATAAACAGCACAGATCCGACCTCTGGCTTTGATGGGAGCGGTTGGACAGCACAGTAGTTTTACGAGATTTCTGATTCATACAGCGGGCAAGGCTACCTTGCCCGCTTTTTTTTACTTTGGCTAGCCTATACACGTACACGCGAGGCATAAAACACGGTGAAACAATACATGACGATACCTTTATCATCAGTTTTAAGTTTTGATAAGAGCGATGTCATGGATAAAAGCATCAAGCCGCAGGGTTTGTGTACGCGCCATTATTTATCTCTCCTTTTTATCTCCATTATTGGAACCTATTATTATATTATTTTTCATGGGGATTTTATTCTCCTGGATGATTTTGATGTCATGACACGGCTGCTGAATGAACACTCATTCAGCTTCAAAGACATCTTTTTCCCCAGTGCGCTGGGATATTATTACCGACCCATGATTGAATTGTCATTCCGCATTGATTACCTCGTTTGGCTTGACATTGCTTCAGGATACCATTTAACGAATGTTATTATGCATATGGGCAACGCAGTTCTCGTTTATTTCATCGCGCTGATACTCCTGGATAAAATCATCAAAGATAGTAAACCGGCGGCTTTTATTGCGGCCTTGCTCTACGGCCTCAATCCTTTATCTGCTGAAACCGTCTGCTGGGTGTCAGGAAGATCAGAACTCATGGTTTCCTTGTTCCTGCTGTCCTCGTTTTATCTCTACCTCCGCTTCAAAAGGGATGGGGAGTATCTTCAACTGTTCTTTTCAGGACTGCTGCTCTTTCTTGCTACTATCACAAAAGAAACAGCTCTAGCGTTCCCCTGCATCGTTATCGTGTTTGAATTTTATTTCATGCGGACATTTTTTCACGGTAAGGAACAAAAGTCCTATACAGCCATTGCCTACTACCTTATTCTGTCCTGTGGGTATTTTGTCTTTTTTCGCGGAACCGGAGTAGACACCTCACACTTACCTAGTGCCGTTAATAGTGCTGGTTCACAACAGATGCACCTAGTGGATAGCATGCGGATATTGCTGGCTTCTTTCGGATTTTATCTGAAAAAACTCATTATTCCCTATCCGCTGAATTTCTCCATTTATGCAATACCCTTAACACTCTATTCTGTGATTGGCTGCGTCGTGCTCGCGCTATTCTTCACAAAGGGACTTTTTCTTCCCGCGTCTTTCAGATTTTTTGTGGCATGGGTCATTATCACGGTTTCTCCAGCGGTTGCGGCAGCGGTATTGCATATCCCCTGGGTGCCCTGGGCCGAACGCTACCTGTATGTACCCCTGGCGGGCTTCTGCATGGCGCTGGGACTGGCGTTCGGGATGATGAAACAAAATAAACTCGCTATCGTAGCTTTTATTCTTGTAATCGGATTGTTTTGGGCAACAACTGCGAACAGGGCCTATATCTGGGCTGACGAAGTGAAACTTTGGGAAGATACATCGCGAAAATCTGAATTCGGCACAGCATATTATTTTTACGGGAAGTCACTTCTGATCAGAAAAAGAGATTCTGAAGGAATTGAACAATTGAATAAGGCCATCGCCAAGGGATATAGTTATCATCCTTATCTCGCGCTTTCGGGATTGGCCTTAAGCAAAGGCGATTATGATGGAAGTGAGTACTGGTTACAAAAGGCTGCCAGCGAGTTCCCGAAGAAAACTGAAATACATAAATATCTTGCTGAAAATTATCTTTCCAGGGTCAAGGAGAACGACGATGGGACAAAATATATACACAAGGCGATTGACGAATACACTCTTTTTGTTGCAAATCGTAAGGACGATACAGCCGTCTTATTAAAGATCGCGCAGTTGTATAAGGTCGTCAACCAAAGGAATTCAGCGGTACCTTTTCTTACAAGATACCTCGAACTGACTCCCCGATCGCAACAGGCATCATTTGCGGCGAACTATTTGCTAGAGATAAAGAAAGGCAATACAGCTCAATGACAGGACGTTTACTTAAAACACAGAAAACGGGATCAGTTCGATGGTATTTCCAGGTGCTGCTGGTAGCCGCAATCGTCCTCGCAGCATTTTATCCAACGCTCTTTGGTGGTGTGTTTCCCGTCGATGATGAGGAAACCATCAAAGCTTTTAAAAAAAACACCTCCTGGAGTTTACTGGATGTGTTCATACCTCATATGGATGAAGGCATCTATTATCGCCCCATCATTCCACTTAATTTCCTGCTTGATAAATTTGTATTTAACCTCGATCCGGGTTTCATGCATCTTGAGAGCATGCTGCTGCACGTCATCAATGCGCTGCTGGTCTACTGGTTAACCCTTCAGTTAATTCAGGGGAGAGGACAGAAGCATAGCCTTCTTCCGCTCATAGCATCACTGGCATTTGGACTGCACCCCATTACAACTGAGTCCGTGAGCTGGATTTCCGGCAGAACAGACGTCTTGGCAGGCACTTTTATTCTTCTGAGCGCAAACTGCATTCTTCGTTTTAGAGCGGTTCAGTCCTTTTGGTATCTATTTTTATCCGCACTTTGCATGGTTCTGGGGTTCCTGACAAAGGAGGTTGCTCTGGCATTTTTACCCGGAGCTTTTCTCTTGATGAGCTGGGATTTACCATCAGCGGAATCACAAAAAGAGAAAAAAGTCTCGGCAGCAACCGTCTTCCATACGTATCAGAACGCTTTTTTCGCAGTAATAGGATTTGGAGCAGCCCTGTCATTCTTTCTATTGCGACATTTTGCTGTTGTTAAAAATGAAGGTAGGATCAGCGCCACCATAAGATTTATTGAGATGGACATTATTCATGCCGGGCTCATTGTTCTGCGGACCCTTGGTTACTATGTGTCAAAACTCTACTATCCCTTTCCTCTCAACTTTACGATACGAGATGTTGATCCGCTATATGAATTTCTAGCTGTCCCGCTGATCGTCATTATTTTCATTATTATTTCCAGGAAAAACATGCTGTCGGCACTCTTCATGTCCGGGATCATATTGATAACACCGGCATTCGTCATAGCATTTGGTCAAATCGCATGGACGCTTTACGCGGAGCGCTATCTATATATCGCTTCGTCGTTCATCATTATTGCAACAGTTCTTTATATCAGCAACCTCGCGCAAAACCTGCCGCCAGCAGTAATGAAGAAGGGGAGCTTCGTTGTTGTTGGCCTGCTGGTCATCATGGCATTTTCAACTTTTTACAGAAGCATTATCTGGATGAATAGTGTTGATTTGTTGCGGGATTCAGTCGATAAAAACCCTCAATTTTATTTTGTACGGGGTGAATATGCTCGTGCTTTGGCCTTACAAGGAGACATCGCTCATGCGAGGATTCAGTTTAATTTAGCAAATGAATATAATCGGTCCAAAAAACCGCTGCGGGATACGCAAGCCCTCTTTCAATTGCGGTACTGGGATGTCCCGGATATGGGGTTGGCATATCTCCTCATACAAGAGAAAAAGAATCAAGAGGCAATTGTTGCTTATGAGAAGATTGTTGCATCTAACTGCCAACAGTCGGTGCTGGCAATGAACAATCTTTTGTATCTGTACGGCGGACAATTGGCAAAATCCAGAAATAGCTTGGAAACGCTCCGATTAAAAAATAGGCTGTCTTTTTACAGCAAAAAATTATATGATACATCACAAGAAGCGTATGTATATTACTGGCTCGGCAAGGTTTTTCTCGAACGGAGAGATAACCAGGAAGCATTAAACTATTTCAGAATGGCATCCTTGAAATTTGACAACGATGACGTCTACCGGTCTTTTTCCGCCAAGTTCATTGCACGACTGGAAAACCCATGAAAATATTCTCCCTGGTAAAGCTCATGCGCCCGCATCAATGGATAAAGAATCTGCTTCTTCTTTTTCCGCCGTTTTTTGCCGGCAAACTGTTCGATCCTACGGTAAGTTCTGTGGTGCTGCCTTCATTGCTTTCATTTTCACTGGCAGCGAGCTGCAGTTATATCGTTAATGATATTTTAGATGTGGAAGCCGACAGGAACCATGCCACGAAAAAAAACCGAGCCATAGCCCGGGGTGACATTCCCGTTCCTTTTGCCGTTGTTCTTGCACTGGTTCTCTATGTACTTGCCATGCTGGCATCATCTTCGGTCTCCCGGCGATTTGAGGGATTTCTGATCGTGTATCTGTTGATTTCCATTGCTTACTCAATTTTCTTTAAAAATATTGTTCTCGCAGACATTTACTTTATCTCGTTTGGCTTTATAGTCCGCGTGATGGCAGGTGGGGAGGCATTTCAAATTACCGTTACCAGCTGGCTTTTTTTGACCGTATTCATGGTTTCGCTTCTGCTTGCCGCAGGCAAACGACTTGGTGAACTCGTTTCCGTTGGAGAGAATGCACATAAACAGCGAAAAATACTTTCCCAATATCCTCAGTCCTATCTTGAGGGGCTCCTCTGGTTTTCTGCATCAACATCACTGGTAATGTATGCGCTCTATACACTGGACCGCAGGACAGAGCTTATTTATTCCGTTCCCCTGGCCGCATACGGTTTGATCAGATATGTGTATATCGTCAAACAGGGCCATGGAGATCCGACGGAAGCGCTGCTTTTTGACCGCCAGATTCTCGCTGTAGGCATTTTATGGGTTTTCATGGTAGGGATCATTCTTTACAGTAATGTTCTGCATTAGGCCGGATGATCACGTCTTCTTCGCATATATGTTAAACGGGTAACATGAAACTGATATTTTATCGTCATTCGCTTCTCAATCGTGGCGGCGACAAGATGGTCCTTGCCCATGCGGCACATCTGGTAAGTAATAACCACGATGTGACTATTTTGACCAATCAGGTGAATACGCTTTTCAGCATTGATCCGCGCATTAAGATCACTTCGATTAAATTCAAAGGCAAGATCGGGACACTTGTATCCGCTCTGTTGTTCTCATATGATGCCGATTGGATTATCGCCGATATAATTCCTCTGGCCTGTCTTCTCTCGACCATGAACCGCAAAAGAGTTCTCTATTTTGCTCAAGATTACGATGAGAGCTATTATGTACGTTCTTGGGAAAAACAGCTCATAAGATTGGCTTACCGGTTTGGCCTTTCCTGGATGAAGTTACCGTCGCTTGCAGTTTCATCCAGCCTGGCCTGTTTGCTGAGACACAAGTTTAATGCAGATGTCTCAGTTGCGCGAAACGGTGTAGATACAGCTCGATTTTACCCGGAGTATTCCGAGAAGTTGCAACGCAGTAAGGGAGGTCGTAAGTGCATATTGATTCTGTCCCGCAGTGATCATCGAAAAGGATTTGACATTGCGCAGGACACGATCCAACTTATATCGATGAATAGTCCTGTTCCGGTGACGGTGTGGACCGTAGGAAACAACGCGAAAGGTAAATTCCCGGATAGTGATCATCGCGATTTCGGTTACGTTGGAGAAAATGAATTGCGGTCTATTTTCAGCAATGCTGATATTTTCCTTTATCCCACCCGGCATGAAGGATACGGACTTATGGTAGCCGAGGCCTTTGCCTGTAAATGTCCCGTAGTCACTACTGATGCTGTATGGTTTGCCAGCGACAGGGTTAATGCGCTGGTAAGTTCTGCTGAACAGGTGAATGTAATTGCGAAGAACATCATCGAGTTGTTGACTGACGAGGGGTTATGCCATAAAATCGTTGAACAGGGGTATCGTTTTGCCGGAGAAAATTCATTATCAATGGGACTGATGGAGTTTGAAAAACGTCTTCGTGATTTAACGACGCAATGCGATCGTGCATGATGTCTTGAATACCGCAAGCACGTTTTATAACGGCAAGTAAACTCCCTACAGTTTCAATCTGCTGCATGCTATTCGGTTCACCGTAATTATTATGATTAACTACAGCATCAGCCTGATAACCATCTGCTTTAACAGTGCAGCAACGATTAAGCGAACGATCGACAGCGTGCTGTCACAACAGATCCCTTTTTTGGAATATATTATTATTGACGGAGGATCGACTGACGGGACGGTCAATATCGTCAAATCCTATGGCAAAGCTGTTACTATCTTTGTAAGCGAGCCGGACAAGGGGATATCTGACGCTTTCAACAAAGGGATTTCTCTTGCATCAGGTAAGGTGATCGGCCTGATAAATTCCGATGACCTGTTATTACCCGGCGCCGTCAATAAGGTTTTGTCTTTTTTTGATGACCATCCAGATGTAGACGTCCTTCATGGGGATATCCTGCTTTATGATGATAACAGATTTGTTAAAAAGCTCAAACCTGCCGGGAGATGGTGGTATCCCTGGAGACTGGTTCTTTTCAATCATCCCGCAACGTATGTTAAAAAATCTATTTATATGAAATATGGCCTGTATAAAAGAGACTATCGGTATGCGATGGATGACGATCTTTACCTTCACTGGCATAATGCAAAAGTCAACATAGGTTACCTGTCGGAGCCATTTGTCCGCATGCAGGCCGGTGGGGTGAGCGGTAAATATGCATTTAAGGTTTTTGCCGAAAAGAGAAGGGCATTGATCTCTAACGGTTATCCTATGCTGCCAGCAACGATCCAATACCTAGGACGAATCGGTGTCCAGATAATCGTAATAGCTGATAAGTTTTTACGTCGCATGGGTACAAGCCGCCGTACCGGCAATGGCTAATCTGTGAATGCAACTACGTCGATCGATTTGTATCAGGTTGGAGAGAAAAGGGGTTATCGACCTTGAACTGGGTAAAATATCTGCCCGCATTCATTCGTCAGGGGATGGAAGGGCGCTCCTATCTTAAGCGCGTGTTGAAAAATACAAGCTGGTTGTTCTTTGACAATATATTGCGAATGGGAGTCGGTCTTATCGTGGGAGTTTGGCTCGCACGTTATCTCGGACCCGGAAAATATGGACAGCTCAACTATTCCCTCGCATTTGTAGCGGTCTTTTCATCACTGGCGAATCTTGGCCTTAATAATATTGTGATCCGGAACGTCGTTAATGACCCGACTTTAAAAAACGAAATTCTTGGTACGACCTTTGTTCTTAAGTTGTTCGGAGGGCTGCTTGCTTTTGGCATAACCGTTGCCTCCATCTTTCTGCTCCATCCTGATGATACGAGTACCAATGTGATTGTGGCGATCATAGCAGCAGGATTGCTTTTCCAGGCCTTTGATGCAATTGATCTATGGTATCAATCCCAGATCCAATCGAAAATTCCCGTAATTGCACGGACAATGGTCATTGTCACCGTGAATATGATTAAAATCGTTCTCATTGTCTTGAAAGCGCCGCTTATTGCTTTTGTCTGGGCAAGTCTTGCCGAGATCGTCCTTGGTTCCGCTGGCCTGCTGACTGCATTTAAGATCAACGGCCAGCATCTGCGATCATGGTTTGCAACTTCTTCCATGGCGAAGAAGCTGATAAAGGACAGCTGGCCGCTTACTGTAGCCAGTCTGTCCGGAATGGTCTACCTAAGAATAGACCAGGTCATGCTGGGAGAAATGAAGGGAAATGAAGAAGTTGGGATCTATTCAGTGGCGGTAAGGTTGGCAGAAGTTTGGTACTTCATACCCATGGCCATTGTTTCATCCGTTTTGCCTGGAATTGTCGAGGCAAAAGCAGTCAGTGAACAACTTTTTTATGACAGGTTGCAAAGGTTTTACAATATCATGGCATTTATTGGATACCTCATTGCGCTGCCCATGACCTTTTTTGCAGGTTGGCTCGTGAACTATTTATTCGGTCCGGAGTATGCGCGGGCAGGGTCGATGCTCATGGTGTTGATCTGGGCCGGCATTTTCGTGAATATCGGCGTCGCACGAAGCGCATTTTTAACGTCCATGAACTGGACGCGCGCATATTTAATGACCGAGGTTATGGGTTGCACTGTGAACATTGTATTAAATCTGGCGTTGATACCTCGATACGGTGGAATGGGCGCTGTTATAGCTTCATGCGTGGCATACTGGGTAGCAGCTCATGGCGCGTGTTTTCTTTATCGACCGCTGCACAAAACAGGATTTATGCTGACACGGGCAATGCTTTTTCCAAAGTTTTGGTAACTATTATTTACAAGACGGGATCGATATGATTCGCATTGCTAGCGCTGTTTTTGATCATATTAATAAATCAATCTTTATGCTGCGGATTCATGGCATGCGGTGGGTTAGATATGCCAAGAGGCTGATCTCTGCGGCAAAACCGCTACAAGGGGAAATGCGCAGGGTCAATCTTTGCTGCGGAACCGGAAGAATACCCGGCTATTATGGGATTGACCATATTAAAGGTGTCGACCTTTGTCTCGATCTATCAAAAAACGACCTTCCCTTCAAGAACAATTCGCTGGATGCCGTGGTTTGCATGTCAGCGATCAACTATTTTACGTATAAGAGGGGCCAGGAGCTGGTGGGTGAAACCTACCGGGTACTGCGAACCGGAGGCATTGCGCGATTTGGCGTTCAGGATATGGAAAGCATTGCGCAGCGGTATGTTCAGAAAGATACGGATTTTTTCTTTCAAAAATTGCCGAACGGGATAGACCGTTTTGAGGGACCTACGCTGGGTGACAAATTCGCAGCTTGGTTCTATGGATATGAGATCAAGGGTTTTCCTTGTCGCTATTTTTACGATTACAACTCGCTGGCCCATCTTTTCATTTCAGCGGGATTCACCATCGTGGAGAAACGCGCGTTTCTTGAAAGCCGTCTTGATCATATCGATAAGATAGATAATCGGCCTGAACAAATGTTTTATCTGGAGGCGGTAAAGTGACGACGTGTCACCAGCTACCGTTATTGTGCGCAAAAAAAGGATTGACCGCCGCCTATCTGGTAAAAACGATGGGGATTGGCCGTGAACAACTCTCATTGATCAGGCACTATGTGCAAGATCGGCTGCAACCGGAACACTCGGACGAAAAACATCTGGACGAGGCCATGAACTGGCTATGTCGTGCTCAGGATGTTTGCGGCACGACAGGGGTCTCTGCAGTTTTTGATTTAAAAAAGGGATGGGATGTCGCTTACCCTGAGACAAGCGGATACATTATTGCCACCTATCTGGCATATGCCGATCTATCAGGTAACACGTCCTTTTTTGACCGTGCCCTCCGAATTGGAAATTGGGAAATTGATATCCAAACCCCGGGTGGTGGTGTGTTGTCAAATCCTCGCTACGACTATACACGTGTTTTCAATACCGGACAGGTTATACTCGGCTGGTGTGCTCTGTTCGAAAGAACTCAGGATAATAAATATCTTCATGCAGCATTACGGGCAGGCGATTATCTGATGCGTATCCAGGAACCCGACGGGTCCTGGAGGAGGGACACCTATTGTGGTGCAAGGACATATCACGCGAGGGTCGACTGGTCTTTGCTCCGACTGACCCAGGTGAGTGGCGATGAACGATTTGCCGGTGCAGCGGCTAATAACCTGGCATGGGTTTTACAACAACAACGCAAAAACGGATGGTTTGACAATTGTGGTTTTAACAACGACAACCCGATCATGCATGTTATTGTTTATACACTGCGAGGTCTTCTGGAAAGCTATGCTATCGCCACTTTATTGCCGAAAAACCTGGACATACTGCCCAAGATCATTCGAGCTGCCGACCCTCTTTGCGCTGCTGTGGAAAGAAACTGTGTCAAAAACATACCTCTGATGATACCGACATCGTTCGATGAAAACTGGGAGAGCAGTGACCAGCATTCATGTTTAACAGGAAATGCCCAGTTGGCGTGTTTTCTATTCAGGCTTTCCACCATCACAAAAGTTGATCGCTATCGTACTCTTGCGGAGAATGTCGTCAGCACTCTTAAGAAGACACACGTTATCAGTACGCAATTTGGACAGATCAGAGGTGCAATCAGCGGTACGTTTCCGCTCTATCATGGATACCACCAGAACAGTTATCCGAACTGGGCCACTAAATTTTTTGCGGACGCACTAATGATGAAACTTCGTTATCATCAGCAAATCCAGATATGCGCTTGAATAGGTTCGGTTGATCACCATGCATCTACTACAGATACTAAAATCAGCAATGCACATCACAGGACATGCATACGTTAAACTCCTGTGTAAATGGGAATTTAAAAAACAATCGTTCAAAGGGGTAAATGAACGACCTGTGGAATTGCGATTTGTGTTTCAAAATCTTACGAATATTTGTCCCCGCACCGTACTGGACGTCGGGACCGGTACTTCAGCACTTCCCCAGCTTATGCGGATGTGCGGTTATCTCGTGACTGCAATTGATAATGTGCAGGATTACTGGCAGTTCGGCCTGGTAAACCGTCACTATCATGTGATTCACGATGATATAACAAACTCTAAATTGAAAGGACCCTACGACGTTATAACGTGCGTGAGTGTTTTGGAGCATATTCGCGATTATCATCAAGCGATACGGTCAATGTTTCATCTTTTAAAACCGGGTGGCCATCTCCTTATAACCTTCCCCTTTAATAATGAGAAATATTCCCAGAATGTTTATGCACTGCCGAATTCTTCTGTTAAAGAGGCGGTCCCTTTTATTACGCAGGCGTTTTCAAGCAAAGACGTCGGCGTTTGGCTGGATGCTAATAATGCGCAAATAGTGGATCAGGAATATTGGCAATTTTTTAAAGGGGAATATTGGACCTGCGGTGAGATGATTGTCCCTCCTGTTCGTGTTGCTCGGGAAGACCGGCATCAATTGACCTGTATTCTGTTTCAAAAACGACCATAGGCGGATGGCTTGATGGCAGATGTTATGAATAATCATCGTGATACCATAATGGTGAGTGCGCACCTTCAAGCTGCATATGATGAGCAATATTCAGATGCATCCAAGGAGTGGAGAGAGCTTGGAGGAAGACATAAGGCGGAGAATATTATCGCCTTATGCAAGCACCTCGGTTCGATAAACAGGCTTCTGGAAGTTGGAGCGGGAGAAGGAAGCATCTTAATGCATCTCGATCAACGCAAATTTTGCCCTGAAATGCACGCGCTTGAAATATCCAAAAGTGGCATTGATATTATTAAAAATCGTAATATCAGCCGATTACATAGCGTAGCGCAATTCGATGGGTATCGTATTCCCTATGACGATAATCAGTTTAATCTGGTGATCTTATCGCACGTTCTCGAACATGTAGAATATCCCAGGATTCTCCTGCGGGAAATTCAAAGAGTTTCAACGTATCAGTTTATTGAAATCCCCTGTGATTATTCATACCATGTGGACCGCAAGACTGACCATTTTATTTCCTACGGACATATTAATATTTACCCGCCTCCGCTTCTCAGATTTGACTTGAAATCAGAAGGATTCGTCATTCTCCGCGATAAATCATGCATAATGGCCGGCGACGAGATGGATTATCTGTTTATGAAGGGCAAAAAGTACGAAGTCATAAGTTATTATGGAAGATATTGGTTGAGAAAACTATTGTTTCGAATAGGACCGAGAAGATTACGAGAGAGCCTTGGCAATGCGTATGCAGTCTTGTGCACAAAATAGTAACGTTATGATTTGTATATGTGCTGCAACAATGCGCACCAGAAAAGTAACAGGAGAATAACCTCAATTTGAAGGTACTATTTATCAATAATGGGATGACTCATTATTACAATCTTGTGCTGAACAAGCTCAGCCAGATTGATAGTGTCGATTTAACTCTGGTCATACCGAGAAAGGTGAGCAAGCATATCGGCGACGGCGTTTATCAAACCCGTAATGGCATATCTTTCAGAGTTGTTGAATTGCATGAATGCAGTTTACTCGGCATTTTCCCATCGTTTCGAGGTCTTGCCGGTCTGTTGTATCGTGAGAAGCCTCAAATTGTTGTTATTGATACAGCATATCTTTATACCTTTATATTAAACTTCCCTGCTATGTTCGTCAGAAATAGATTTAATGTTAAATTAATTCTCAAGTCGATTCCCTTCAGAACTCCTGTTTATCGCGAAGCAATACGTGATAATCTAAAAGGTCCAAAATATATTGAATGGCTTCCCCGGGTGGTAAATAAAGTTATTGACGCGATCGGACTTCTCCGCGCGCTTCGCAACATCGCTCTTCGTCTTGCGAAATATGCATACAATATCCCTGATGCCCATGTAAACTACATTGACGATGCATGCAGAATCTACGGAAGCTACGGCGTGCCCAGGGAGAATATATTCATTACACGAAACTCGCCGGATACTGACATGCTGTTCGCGGTTCGAAATGATTTGATTCCCATCGCACCGATCTTGCCTTCTAACCGTCACCGATTGATTCATGTCGGACGACTTGTCGCATGGAAGAGGGTTGATTTACTGTTGCGAGCATTTGCCCGCATTATCCAGCAGTTTGAAGATGCGGAATTACTCGTTATTGGTGCAGGGCCGGAAGAATCAAAGCTGATAGCACTGAGCAGAGAACTTAGCATTGACCACGCGGTAAGGTTTCTGGGGGGCATCTACGAACCTCGGCTATTGGGTCAGTATTATTTATCATCATCAATATACGTTCTGGCCGGAATGGGCGGACTATCGATCAACGAAGCAATGTGTTATGGATTACCGGTAGTGTGTTCCGTATGCGATGGAACGGAAAAGTTTCTTGTTCGGGAAGGAATAAACGGTATGTTCTTTCAGGAAGGGAGTGAGGCCGATCTCGTCAGAACGATCGCCCATCTTTTCCAAAATCCCGGTCTTAGAGCAACAATGGGCGCCAATTCAACACGGATTATACAACATGAGGTTAATATCCATACCGTAATTGAAGGCTATTCACGCTCGTTCCAACATGTTTGTCCGCAAAATGGCATGCAGAAAAGACGTGAATTGGGTGAAGCGTCATGATACATGAGGGCATCATTGCACCTATTATTATTGAACCGTTAAAGCATATTTACAGAATGCTGTTCGAACCCGAGTATAGATATTATTCCTGGCTGGTAACTCGATATGGCAGAACGAAAAGGTTCAGTCTCCGCAAGATTATAGTACATGGCTGGGACATCATTGTACCGGATATGGCATCATTTTTATCAGCATATAAAGAGATTTTTGTCGAACAGATCTATGCTTTTCGATCTGACGTCAGAGATCCGGTAATTCTTGACTGTGGTGCCAATATCGGACTAAGTATTCTGTATTTTAAAACGCTCTATCCTCACAGTAAAATAACCGCATTTGAAGCAGACCCTCAAATATTCGCAATATTACAGCGAAATATTACCGCTCATAAAATTTGCGATGTAGAACTTGTCAACAAGGCCATTTGGTCTTCTGAGACCACGGTAGCATTTAGCGTCGAAGGTGCGGATGGGGGAAGAATAAACGCAGGTAACGATAAGAATCTCATTAATGTGCCAACGGTTTCGTTGTCATCGCTTTTACAGGGGACAAAATATGATTTTGTTAAAATTGATATTGAAGGTGCAGAAACTGAGGCATTACGAAATTGCGATGAGTATCTTGCAAATCTTAAGTATGTATTTATTGAGTACCATTCTATCGCTTCAACACCTCAATCTCTGGGAATGTTAATTAATTCTTTTGAGAAAAAAGGCTTTCGAATTCACATGCATCCTCAATTGATTTCAAAAAGACCTTTTATACGGTTCAGTTGTCCGGAGAACGGCATGGATTTGCAGCTTAATCTGTTTTTCACAAGAGATGATTCGAAAGCTATTTGAATATAACTGCACTCTCATGAGCATTAAACTTCGAAAGACCTGCTGTCTGAGTACGTATGAATAGGTGAAAGATTGTTGCAGAAGACGAAAGGGACTTGTCGTGAGTATACTTCTAATAAATTCCTCGGATTTACATGGTGGCGCAGCGCGCGCAGCCTTTCGCCTTCATAAAGGCCTCCAGAAGATCGGCCTTGATTCAAGGATGCTCGTGGGTGACAAATTGTCTGATGATCCGACGGTCCTCGGACCCCCGTCTAAATTTCAAAAAGGCATCGCACTGATGCGTCCAACACTTGATTCCCTTCCTCTTTACCGCTACGGAAGCAAAGCGACAGCCTTGATATATTCTGTAAATTATCTACCCGATGGAATTATGCGTGTCGTCAACCAGATGAACCATGACATTGTTCATCTTCATTGGCTCGGGAAGGGATACGTTAATCCGCAAACACTCAGAAGATTTCGCAAACCCATACTCTGGACACTGCACGACATGTGGGCGTTTACCGGTGGCTGTCATTACGACCTGGAGTGCGGCAGATATCAAGACTCCTGTGGGGCATGCCCACAGTTAGAAAGTAAAAGAATGCATGATCTATCAAGATGCGCCTGGAATCGTAAAAATAAAGCATGGACTGGAATAAATCTGACTATTGTTTCACCAAGTCGCTGGTTGGCAAACTGTGCGCAACAAAGCTCACTCCTGATGCAAAGCCGGGTGGAAGTGATCCCCAATGGCATCGATACGCACCTTTATAAGCCTGTCGATAAAAAGATTGCCCGACAAATACTTAACTTGCCGTCTGACAGACAATTGCTTCTATTTGGCGCGATTGGCGCTGGAACGGACCGGAGAAAAGGCATACATCATCTTCAAGCGGCGTTACAAAAGATATCGCTGTCGGAGAATCATAACAACATGGACCTGGTTTGCTTCGGATCGTATCGATTTTCGCCAGAGATCGAAAGATCATTCAAAACACATGTATTAGGCGTTCTTAACGATGATATATCGCTTGCTCTCGCTTACGCCGCAGCAGATGTGTTTGTCTCTCCATCTGTCCAGGAAAACCTTTCTAATACGGTAATGGAATCACTTGCTTGCGGCACTCCTTGTGTTGCGTTCAATATCGGAGGGATGTCTGATCTTATAGACCATCAGCGCAACGGTTACCTCGCTGAGCCTTTTAATATTGAAGATTTATCGCGCGGCCTCATGTGGGTTATGAATGAAGGTCGCAGGTCAAACGACCTTTCCCGTAATGCTCGCTTAAAGGTCGAGCAATCATTTGACATAAATGATATTGCCGCACGTTATAAAGCTTTATATCAACAACTTGCCGCAGCGTCGCCACAGGACTGATGCCGGGTTAACAGGAGATCTGTTGAGTAGTATTCGAGCTTTAAAGCTATTGGATAGAGTTGCAGGCAAGATCATGATAGCCGTTTTATCGCGGCCTCCTGCTGCATCCGGTAAAAGCATTCAGAACATACTTATAATCCGACCTGGAGGAATTGGTGATGCTGTCCTCCTGATCCCAGCTATCATTGCGTTAAAGAATGCTTACCCGCATGCCTGCATCAGCGTTCTTGCGGAAAAAAGAAATAGTGCAATATTTTCACTTTGTCCTGAAGTCGATGCCATCTTCAACTATGACAAGCCGGCAGAGATTTTTGCTGTATTGCGTGGTACGTACGATGTCGTCATTGATACAGAACAATGGCACCGACTATCAGCTGTTGTTGCCCGTTGTCTGCGAGCGACCCAGTCAATAGGTTTTGCGACAAATGAAAGAAAGAAGCTTTTTACCCATGCAATAGGCTATTCCCATGATGCATATGAAGTACGAAGTTTTAAAGAACTCCTAACGCCACTGATGGGTACCGTGTCGGCAAACCCTGACGCTAATTTTCTTATGATCCCGACAGATGCTGCTCGTCATGCCACGCAGATGCTGGAATCCTTTTCTGGAAAACGTGTTGTCGCTCTTTTCCCCGGGGGCAGTATTCCTGAACGAAGATGGGGCAGTGATCGCTTTCATATACTGGCACAATTGCTGATGAAACGCGGCTATGCAGTTGTCGTCGTAGGAGGCGATGATGACAGGGAATCCGGAGCTGAAATAACGCGTAATTTGGGTATAAATGCGATTACGTTGTGCGGGAAATCATCCCTTATTGAGACTGCTGCGGTATTGCAGGAAGCGGCAATACTCATATCGGGAGATTCCGGCATATTGCATATCGGGTACGGATTGGGAATTAAAACCGTGGCTCTTTTCGGTCCTGGCATTGAAATAAAATGGGCGCCACGTGGCAAAAATCATGTCGCTATTAACAAGAACCTATCATGCAGTCCCTGCACCAAATTTGGCTACACACCGCACTGCAAAAACGACGCAGCATGTATGAAGCAAATATCAGCAGCAGAAGTTTATTCAGCTGCTATTACCTTGCTTGAGGGATACTGACAAATGGCACTCATCGAAATCACGAACGCATCAAAGATCTTTAAAAAAGAATTCTCTCAAAAAGAAATACCGGCCTTGAAGGCACTCACCCTTACCGTTGATCAGGGAGAGGTCTTCGGTTTTCTCGGGCCGAACGGCGCGGGTAAGAGCACGACTATCAAGCTGCTTTTAAACATGATCCGACCCACCTCAGGCTCGCTGACTATCAATGGTAAAAGTGTATCTGACAAGGCCGTAAGACGTGACATCGGATATCTTCCGGAGAACCCCTATTTCTATGACCACCTGTCTGCACAGGAGCTACTCTGGTTCGGCGGCAAAAGCTGCGATATGGACGATGACTTGATCCGACAGCGGACCAGCGTTCTGCTGCAGAATCTTGACCTTCTGGACGCCATGCACAGGCCATTGCGGTCATATTCAAAAGGCATGGTGCAGCGGGCTGGACTCGCTTTTGCTTTGATTCATGACCCCGGCATCCTGATTCTTGATGAACCGATGAGCGGTCTCGACCCCATGGGCAGGAAAAAAGTTTTCGATCTTATCATGAAACTGAAGTCGGAAGGTAAAACCATTTTTTTCAGCTCTCACATCCTTCATGATATTGAGCGGCTGTGCGATCGTGCCGCCATTCTAATCAATGGAAGCATGGTAAAGTTGCTCAGAGTGAAAGAGGACCTGCCCGCGGGAAAATCACTTGAGGACCTATTTTTTGAGGAAGTTGGCAGATCAGGAGGGCTCCGGGAATGAAAGGCATTGCCAGTCTTGCATATATAACGTTTAAGGAAGGGATCAGGAGCAGAGCGCTGTTCGGGATCTTTATTCTTGCTGTTCTCATGTTTGCCGCAACAGTCGCCCTGACCAGTCTTTTTATGCGCGATCTCATGAAAGTCGCTGCCGATCTTAGCCTGTCCACCATATCCTTTGCCGGTCTTCTCATGGTTATATTTATCGGGACGAACCTTCTCGCCAAAGACATAGAAAAACGGACCATCTACATGGTCATATCGAGACCGTTATCCAGGTCTCAATATATCGTGGGAAAATATCTCGGTCTTTGTGGTCTCGTTCTGGCAAGTGTTCTTTTTCTCGGCATTGTCTCTTCTCTGCCGGTATACCTTTCGGTCATTAATTATACGAATCCTGTTACCGTGTTCAGCTGGAAGATCTATTGTCTCGCGATCTTTTTCATCGCGCTAAAACTTGCGTTGATCTCATCGGTCGTCGTCTTCTTTTCTGCAATAACCTCGACTTCGTTCATTTCGCTCGTTCTTACCATTGCGACGTATATCATCGGATCGACGAATGAAGTAGTGAAGGGGATCATGGAAACCAAGCCAAAAGGTGAAGAGCTCTCGGGACTTTTAGGTGGAGTCATTAAATTCGTTTACTATGTATTCCCGAACCTCTCCGCGTTCGATTTGAAGCTGCAGGCATCTCATGGGCTTGCAATACCGGAAGGGTATCTTCTCTGGGTAACCTTGTACGGAATCATCTATATAGCGGTTATGATTGCGGCAGCAGCTCTGATCATGGAACGAAGGGAATTTCCATGAAAGCAGCAAAACACATCGGAATTATTTTGCTGCTTTCCCTGATTGTGGTATACGCAGTTATGTTCCCTGCGTTCGAGCGATCCCGCAAAAACATGAGGTCAGTAGAAATGAAGGGCATGACCCTTCCTCCGGTGGTCATCAAGCTCGTATCGCTCGAATTCCGATCACTTGCGGCGGACATTCTTTTTATTCGGGCCTCGCAGTTTTATGGAGGCAAGGTCATGAATCTGGCTGCGGCGACCCGGGATGACTGGGAATGGCTCAACCGGAACCTTGATGTTATTACAGAACTTGATCCGTATTTTGAAGACCCCTATCAAATGGGGAACGCACTGCTGACGTGGGACGCAGGGATGATCACGGAGGCGAACACTCTTCTCAAAAAAGGCGTCGAGGCTCGGTCCTGGGATTGGCAGCTTCCGTTCTTTCTCGGTTTTAATAAGTTTTATTTTTTAAACGAAGGCAAGTCAGCTGCCGATTATCTGCTCCTTGCATATAAACGGCCCGGCGCCTGGCCGTTTCTTCCCACGCTGGCTTCACGCCTTTACAACAGTGAGGGAAGGACCAAAGCAGCAATCGCTTTTTTGCTCAATTTTTGGGAAAGCGAAAAAGACCCGAGGATCAAGAAAGAGTATGAGCTCCGGATAACTGCGCTAAAAGGGGTCATGGAAATAGAGGATGCGGTAAGGCGTTTTCAAAAGAAGAGCAGGACATATCCAAAGAACCTTGCGGCATTGCTTCAGGCTGGTCTGATCAAGGCCATACCGAAGGACCCATATGGAGGAGTTTTCTATTTAGGGGAAAATGGATCGGTCCAGACGACCAGCAATTTTGCATTTAAACCAGAAAACCGCAACCCGCCAAGTAAATAATAATTTGCATTATCGACCTCGCTGTTCCTCATGCCGGATATCAAGTTTCTTCAGTTGTTCGATGTTCCTTCTCAGCCGGTCATTGTCTTTTTTGGTATCCAAAAGAAATTTGAGAAGCGCCCGCAGGTTTTTTGCTTCGGCGACCCGTTTGTTTTCAGGGTATTGGGTAACGAATTCATCGAATTCCTGGAAGGCGGCAGAATAATTTTTCTGGGTATTCTCATGGAAGGAAAGGGTGTATGCGATGTTGAATTTGGCATCAGCGGCCCAGGTTGTGTCCGGTGCTTCCCTGACCAGGCTCCGATACGATTCGATTGCTTCAGAATACTTGTGCTCTCCGAAAAGCGCATCTGCAGCACGAAGATGCTCCTCTGCCGGCGTACGAAGGGCATCCTGCAGCTCAACCCCACTGCTTCCGCTGCCTTGCCCGAAACAGCCAGGCAAGCACAAAAGCAAAATTAACAGAATAAGAAGAACCTTGTTCATTCAGGTCCTCCGTTTATCAACAACAAAGACGCTTTTAGGAATGGTTTTCGCATAATCTTTGAGTTCGGCAGCGATTTCCGAAGCCTCAAGGGGATTCGTAAGCCGCCTGAGTTCGTTGGTGACAATGGCAATGGATATGGTCATGAGCGGAAACTGCATTTCTACGCCCTGGCGTGTTTTGCCGAGAATAAAGCCTTTTTTCCGGTCCTCGGGTTCGTAAAATTTGGGAATGCGTTCATCGAACCGGTCGATAATCTCCTGGGCAATGTCCCGCATATGAACGGGAAGAGTGATAACCACGTAGTCGTCGCCTCCAACATGGCCGACAAAATCATCGGGCGTGCCCTTCGTCTTTACCGCTTTTTCGATGATGTGCGCTGTTTCCTTGATGACCTCGCTTCCATTCGCATATCCGTACCGGTCGTTGAACGCTTTGAAATTGTCGAGATCGAGGACGCAGAATGCGACAGGCTGACCTGAATCAATGCGTTTCTTCAGTACATTTTCGATTGCGATACCACCGGGGAGCCGGGTAAGCGGACTCGCGTCAAGATACATTTCCTCCAACTTTCTAAGCCGTTTGCCCATGGAAAGGAAAGCGTCGGACAATTTACCGATTTCATCCTGCGTATCGATCTGGGGGTCGTAGTCAAAATTGCCGTCGGCGATATGTCCGGTGGCTTCTTTCAACTTATGGATAGACGATGATATGTGATGCGTAACCACGAGTCCGGCGAGAGCGCCTGCGATAATGCTGAACAGGCAGAGGATTGCCGTCGTAAAAAATGCTCTGCCGCCGATCGAACTGATCAGTTTCATTTTATTGTCCTGGGAATCCTTCGCCTTCGCCGACATGGTCTTCAGAGTATCGATCAGTTTTTCCAGAACCAACTTCATATCGCGGTTGGAAACAACATAGGCTTTTTCCGTATTCTTCAAACGAATCAACTCGATTTCACGAGAGAACAAAGCGGAGTATTTTTTGTGCAGTGACTCAATGACATCAATGGGCAGGCCGGTTTTGTCGGGAAGATTCTGCAGGGCTGCCAGCCAGTTCCTGAACTCATCACCGCGCTTGGTGAAGAGGCTCCGCATATCGCGGGTCCTGAGGATCAGGAAACGTTTCTCGTACGTGTCCTGGGCCAGAACCGCATCGAGCATTTTGTCGGCAGCTTCCTGGGCGGGGATATCCACTTTGACAATGGATCTGTTCAGAGTATTGATACGCTGAAGGTTGACAAGGGCGTAAACAACCACCAGGACGGTCAGCATCACCAGGATCATATAGCCGAGCAGCATTTTGCTCGCAATATTCAATCTGGCGAATAGCTTTTTGGGGACCAGGGCCTCAAGAATATTCGGTGGAATCGGGATGTTCAGTTTAGATAGCAGAAAGCTCACGTTCTCAGATTAACAAACAATTCTGGCAATGTCAATGTTATTATGGTGTTTACGGTTTTTGCGGAGGAGCTTCGTCTTGTATCAGCGGCTCGTCCGCTCCAATAAGCGATTCGTCGCAATATTGACGGGGATCGGTCCCGGGAAGAAAAGCCTCGCGGATAGACCGTGCGCAGGAATCGGTGCTCAGTAGGCCGGTGCGGGGGTCGATCTGCTTGAATATAATACCTTCTGGAACTGCAAATTCCTCCGGATCACGTCCAGCAAGGGCTTTTTTCATGAATTCCTGCCAGATAGGCAAGGCCGCGCGTGCGCCGGTCTCCCGTTGACCAATACTTCGCTGATCATCATTCCCGACCCAGACACCGGCAACAAGTGACGGTGTGTAGCCGATGAACCATGCATCCCGGTAATCATTGGTGGTGCCGGTTTTTCCGGCAACCGGTCTTCCGAGTTCACGAGCTTTCCAGCCGGTTCCCTGGTCGATGACTCCCTGGAGCAGATAGGTCATGAGATAGGCCGTCTCCGGCCTAAGGGTCTGCTCCGGCAGGGTGTCGTTTGTCGCAAGGACACGGCCCGCGGCATCGGTGATCGTCAGAATGGCCGCAGGTTCCATTCGTGCGCCGTGGTTGGCGAAAACCGCATAGGCCGAGGTCAGTTCAATAAGAGAAACATCCGAACTGCCCAAAGCCAGTGATAGGTAGCGACCCAAAGGGCTTTTTATGCCGAATTTCCGTGCGTAGGCTATGGCCTCATCGATGCCAACCTTCTCAAGCAACCGTATCGTAGGCACGTTCAGGGATTGGACCAGGGCTTTTCTTACCGTAACCCGTCCCTGATACGTATGCGTGAAGTTCTCCGGCGACCAGCTGTTCTGACGGTCCAACTTCACCGTAAGAGGTGAGTCTTCGAGAAGGTCCGTTGCACTGAACCCGCGCTCGAGAGCCACAGCATAAATAAACGGCTTAAAGGCCGATCCCGGCTGACGCTGGGCCTGCCAGGCGCGATTAAACTGGCTTTTCAAGAAATCCCGCCCACCCACCATGGCAAGAATATGACCGCTGGACGGTTCCATGGCTAATAACGCAGCCTGAAGCCGCGGCAACTGATCTTCCGGCTTAGCCTGCCTCGCTTCGATCTCTGAAATGCCCTTGCGCAAGGCTTCTTCAGCGTCATGCTGAAGCTCCCGGTTTATGGAAGAATAGATATTCAAGCCACCGGAATACAGAATGCTTGCTCCGAATTGGTCCTCGATTTTTTGCCGTATGTATTCGACAAAATACGGGGCTGCCGCAGGCCCTTTGACCATCAGGGCCGGTTTTGAAGGAAGAGGGGTTTTCTTCGCGATCTCGGCCTGCTCACTTGTAATGACATGATGAACGACCATGCGGTTCAGCACGTACGACCGCCGGCTCATCGCTGTTTCGCGGGAGGTAAATGGCGAGTTGTATTTCGGTGAACGGGGCAGACCCGCGAGAAGAGCGCACTCCGAAATGCTGAGTTCCCGTGCCGGCTTGTTGAAATAGATGCGTGCAGCCGCCTCGATCCCGTAGGCCCCGCTGCCGAAGTAAATCTGGTTCAGATAGAGCGCAAGGATCTCTCTTTTGGCATACCGCTGCTCGATTCTGAGCGCGAGGACCATTTCCTTGAGTTTTCTCGCGTAACTTCGTTCAGGCGTGAGGAAAAGGATCTTCGCAAGCTGCTGGGTGAGAGTGCTTCCGCCCTCCATGATTTTGTGACCGCGAACGTTGCGGTAGAGCGCCCGGCCGATGCCGCGCAGGTCCAGGCCGTGATGACGGTAGAACCTCGCATCTTCGGTCGCTATAAGCGCCTGGATGAGCATTTCAGGGACTTCCGTCAAAGGCACGGATGTGCGGTTCTCCAGATAAAATTCCGCCAACAGACTTTTGTCTTCGGCATACAACCGGGAGGTAACGCTCGGCTTGTATTCTTCAAGCGTTTCCACTTCAGGAAGGTCCCAGAGCGAAAAGACGACATATCCCGCGGATCCTCCAATGAGCATGGCGGTGAGGAACAATGCGAGATATCTGCTAAGAGTGCGCATGTTGAACATGGTCGCATTATACACATCGAGGGTGGAAAAAGCAAAAAGGGGAGGGCGCAACAGTCTTTCAACTGGGAGGACAAAAGCTACAGCGATAGCTTATCGACAGCTGTGATTACGATCACCCGAGGTACCCGGTCCGGGGTATTTTCAGGGGATTGACCGCAGAGCTAAATGATGATACAAAGATGCACCTTGATATCATGCAGACCTACCTGTCAGTTCTGACAGGTGACAAGAAGCGTGGATCGTGCTAATGTGACCCATATATTCGCAGCATCATAACAGCGGAGGAATCATCATGCGTGTAAAAAGCTTCTATCGGTTACTTCGGAGCATAACGTATTTCGTTCTATTTTTCTTCTGCTGGTCTTATCTCGAGTTGTTCCAAATTCCGTCGGCGTTTGCTGCAGAAAAGGGGAAGCCGACAGCTATCAGCGATCAGCAGTCAGCCGTAATACCTGACAGCCGAAAGCTGAATGCTGACATCTCTGAGCGATTCGAGAAAGCGCTTGAGGCGATACGCGAGAACATTTCTAAAGCCGGTGATAAAGCGGTCAAAGGCGAGGACGATACCCAGGAGCGGGCAGCAATCAGGGCGAAGAGAACAGAGATCGAAGCAGCTGACGTTGAGTTCAAGAAGGAATTCAGTTCCACGGAAGCGACGCTTAAAGACGCGAAGCTCCCGAAGGAAATACTCGCTCGTCATTATGCTTTCGTAAAGCACTATGAAGATAATCTGAAAGAGCTGAGGACAAACCTCGACGATATTAAACAGGCAAAAAATAGATCAGATCGCAAGGCCAAAACTGAAAAAGCAAGGTTGCATCTCGAAAAGACAAGGTCCAAAACAAATCATAAACCCTTTAATCCTACCAAGCTTCCCTCGCGCACCCGTGAGATAAAGCCGGTCCGCACATCATGGATCGATAAAACAATGGACTGGCTCGTTCCATCCGCAGAAGCAACCGAAGCGCCTCCAACCTCAGCAGACTTAGCGCAAACGCTTGAAACGCCGCAGACACAAGAAATCCGCGACCTTGCTCAAAAGCTCGGCGGCACTTCCGTTTCGCTCTATGAATATGTCCGTAACTCCTTTATCTATGAGCCCTACGCAGGTTCGACAAAAGGTGCAGTTCAAACCCTCAAAGAAAAAACCGGCAATGAATGGGATCAAGCATCCCTGCTCATTGCGCTGTATCGGGCAAGCGGAATCCCTGCCAGGTATGTTATCGGGAAAGTAGATATCCCGATTGACAAGGCAATGAATTGGCTGGGGGTAGATGACCCGATTATGGCCGGGACATTGCTTCTCACACTGGGAAGACCGACAGGGCTTGTGTATTCAGGTGTAAAAGTGACAGCCCTTCGCACGCAACACGTCTGGGTGCGTGCATACGTACCGTTCCTATTTTCACGAGGCGCGAGCAATGACCCCGGTGACATGTGGGTGGACATTGACCCCAGCTTCAAAGGCCAGACAATAACCAAAACCCTGACTGTTGCCGGAGCACCGGCATTTGACCAGAGCGCATATTTATCCACATTCAGAACGGACTCACCCTTTGATTATTACAAGTCACAGTTACAGACATTTCTTGATGTAAATAATCCCGGATATGTACCAGAAGCATTAGCCTGGGGAAATGAAATCACGCCAGAACGATTCGGCGTTCTCATCGGACAACCTCCGTATTTCATCAAATCCGTTATAGCAACCTACAGCGAAATCCCTGACACTTATCGGCAGAAGTTTACCCTTTCGATAACTGATCCATCCACTGGAGAGAATCTGCTTTCCTACACTGCACCCATGCCGCAAGTTATCGGCAAGAGGATGACACTTTCATATGTACCAGCGACAAATGCGGATGAAGCCCTAATTGCGAATTATGGCGGCCTCTATTCCACACCGCCGTATCTCGTTAAACTCAAGCCTGAAATCAAAATAGATGGCGTGTCAATGGTTCAGGGAAATGCAATCGGTTCCGGTCAAGAGCAGAATATGGAATTTGTATTCGACGCCACCATAGATCAAACAAGAGTCGAAAATACAATTATCGCCGGTGGGTATTATGCGATCAGCCTTAGCGCCCGCTCCGGCGATACGCGAGAAACTATTCTTGAGCGTACTAATCAGCTTGCCGCGCTTGCGGGTACGATTGATTTTAACGACCCAGCTACCTTGGATAATAAACTTGTCGAAATACTTTATCTTTCTGCAACAGTTTATCATCAGAATCTTGATGCGATAACCAAGAAAATAGCTGCATTCGACCATGTGGCTGATGTGCGAGACGTTTCGGAGATGATGTACTTCCTGACGTTTAAAGTCGATACGATATTCGGCATGCCGAGAAAAATCACGCCGGCAGGGATCACAGGGGACATGGACCGGAATCTCCATACGTGTCCTAGCGACCAGTTTATGATAACAAGGATTTGAGGAAATAGGGTGACACTCCAAAGTTAGGTTTCAGAAAGGAGTGTCATCATGGAACCAGTTGAGAGTATACAGGAAGGCAGTAGGAAAAGGA